>Ga0209291_1001001_pt1 | contig 26259 bp, 29 predicted proteins | sample GOMGulsemesocosm_FD_184633 | JGI IMG/M metagenome (GOLD analysis project Ga0209291, IMG submission 184633) | Methane-oxidizing microbial communities from mesocosms in the Gulf of Mexico - GOM9B Gulf of Mexico (SPAdes) (version 2) | ecosystem: Environmental > Aquatic > Marine > Cold seeps...
AAAGAAAAGTCTTTTGCCTTAATAATTACCGGTTGTACGGTCGTTACCAACATACTATTGTTGGCAAGCTTTGCAACTAACACATCAATAACGATTGCTTGTTGCTGTCCATGTAAGTCTATATTTCCACTAACCGATAAACGCTTACTTGTACCTACAGCGATATTGTCTAATTCATTGATATTAATTTGAGCGGTAAAATTTGCTTGTGAAAACTTAGCCGTTTCAAATAAGAACTCGGTCATTCGGCTATCGCGTATCGGAATTCTTGTATCCACGCTACCAAGATCAATAGCTACACTCAATAAACCTTTTTTATTGAGTTCAGCTGAAAATGTTTTAAAACGATGATTTTCAGCTATAGAGCCTTTTTTAATAGATACAAACGTCAGAGAAGATTTACTGTCATCAAGATGCCAAGCACTAAATGCTGGTGACACGAATAACAAAGAAACAACGGTAATAATGGTTAATAAAAATCGCATTCAATATCCTTAGAAAAAATAAAAGTGATTAAGAGCGTCTTGCTCTATGAGGTTTGACAAGGCTCTTCCAGGGGATTTTACTTGTCCCTAATGTCATGAAATCTGGATTCATCAAACCTTCGCGTTTATTGTAGCTTAATGGTAAGAATTCGCTATCAATAATCGAACCTCCAGCTTGTTCAATAATACAATGGCTTGCGCCTGTATCCCACTCACCTGTTGGGCCAATACGTAAATAACAATCAGCACCTCCTTCGGCAATCAAACAGTTTTTCAGTGAGCAACTACCTAATGCGACATAGTCCAAGTTAAAATCGTCTGTATTAAGATATTGGCCCATTAAGCTTAACTCTTGTCGGCGACTAATCGCGACCTTTATGGCACGTTGTCCATCATACTCAGCAACATGAATTTGCTTACTACCCAGGTTATTTTCTTTAAAAGCACCTAAATTATTTTGCGCATAATAAGTCAGTTTGTGATCTGGGGCATGAATAACACCTATGCTTGGCCAGCCGTTTTCGATCAATGCAATATTAACGGCAAAATCACCGCTACCAAGAATAAACTCCCCTGTGCCATCAATGGGATCGAGTAACCAATATCGTGGCCAATGTTTGCGTTCAAAAAGCGAGACGGCTCCCACTTCTTCAGAGATAACAGGAATATCAGGAGTTAATCGTGACAATTCTTGCATCAATACATCATTAGCGGCAATATCAGCGCTTGTTACAGGGCTGTTGTCTTCTTTTATTTCTGAAGTATAATCGCCAGCTTTGTAATGTTTGGCTACTTCGATACCGGCTTTTTTAGCACTATCAAGCGCAGTGGCTAATAAGGTTTCATTATTCATGATCACTCACCTAATTTTATGTTGAAGACTCAACAGCGGAATTATTAACGATGTCTCTTACCAACATTAATGCGGCAATGCTTCTTGCTTCATTAAAGTCAGGTTGGGCAAGTAGACTTTGATAGTCAGCTAGCTTCCAATGTACAACGTCTAATTCTTCAGGCTCATCTCCTGGTAACTTTTCTTCGTAAAGGTTTTGCGCAAGAAATATCTCCATAGAGGCAGCAAAAAAGGCTGGAGCCGTTGCGACTCTATGCACATGAGTTAACGTATCAGCGCCGTAGCCTACTTCTTCCTTAAGCTCTCGATTAGCCGCGTATTCAGGGCTTTCACCTTCATCGATGAGTCCTTTCGGAAAGCCAAGTTCGTAACTGTGGGTACCTGCGCAGTATTCACGAACTAATAACATGGTTTCGCTGTCGATCATTGGTACAATTAATACTGCGCCACGACCTGAACCTTGCATACGTTCGTACTCACGTTTTACGCCATTGTTAAACGTTAAGTCAATTTGTTCGATAGCAAATAATCGACTTTTTGCGACTTGTTTTCGTTGAGTTATTTCGGGGAGTTTTGCGTTGCTGACCATCTTGGTGTCCTAAAACCTAAATACGAAATTTATAATAATTTTAGAATAGCACGATAACTTTAGATATAATTGTTAAATACTTATTCTTAAGGAAAAAAAATGCTTGATTGGTCGAAGATTTCTACCGTGCTTTTAGATATGGATGGCACTATTTTAGATTTACATTTTGACAATCATTTTTGGTTGCATCACTTACCACTTAGATACAGTGAAACAGCAAAAATATCTTTAGAGCAGGCGAAGGAGAGTTTGAAAGAAGGTTATGAAAAAGTAATCGGTACTATAGATTGGTATTGTTTAGATTATTGGACTGAACAAACTAAGCTTCCTATTAAAGAGTTAAAAAAAGAAATTCAACATTTAATTAGTTTACGCCGCGATGCTCAAGAATTCATGTTGGCTCTGCGAGCAAGTGGGCGAAAAATAATTCTGGTTACTAATGCTCATCCCGATAGCTTATCGTTAAAAATTGAACAAACGCAACTAGATAAATATTTTGATGTACTCTATTCAACACATGAATTTGGTGTCACCAAAGAGTCTCAGCTACTTTGGCAGCGATTGCAGGAAAAGGAAGGTTTTGCCCTAGAGCGTACTTTATTTGTTGACGACAGTATTAATATTCTAGATTCTGCCAAAAAATATGGTATAGGTCACTTACTCGCAGTGACAAACCCCGACAGTAAACAACCTGCGCGTGAAATAGCTGATTATCCAGCTATTTCAGACTTTAGAACCATGCTTGATGAAATAAAGAAACATCCTATTACTCAAGAACTTTAGAAGCTCAAGCGATACCGTCCTTGATTGTCGGTTTTGCCAAGAAAGGAAAGCAGTGGTCTAATCGCGTTTGGAAATTTAACACTAGGCTTAAGGAAGCCATTTCCTGAGGCCTTTTTCATATTATGAACATAAGTGGTGAAGGTAAGTCCTAAATCATTTTTAGGCGATACGGTTAAAGCGAGTGCACCTTTTTCACAACTTAAATCTGCAGATAAACGGCCAAGTTCTACTTTTTCAGATAAAGCAGTCACAGCGGCTTTTTTCCATAATAAAGTACCCGACATTTGCTGACAAATAGGTTTGCCCATCACAAATTCACTAATGGTTAAATCAATAAAGTTATGCGCTTCCATCGGTATAGGTAATATTAACTTTTCGGCAATGTGATTGGCGGGCAAGCTAATTTTCATATCTGAAACTTTTATGTCAGTAAGTAACTGACTAACCGTTAGCTCTCCCTCAGGGCCACTCATTAAAGCTCCGCCAAATGTTAACGTCACTGTGGGATCAAACATTAATAGCGAAAAAAAACTTAATTCACTCTTTATCTTATTTATCCTTGTGCCATTATATTCAACGTATTCGGCGTTCCCTTCCCAAACTGTTCCAGCAAGCTCACTGACCTGAATATTATTGGGTAATTTAACGAATGTAACCAACCAAGAGGCAGGTAAAGTCGCACTTAAAAAGACTAAATAAACACTAAAAAAAACTGCTCCGTACGCAAACCACTTTTTCATTAACTCTTTCCTAATTGTAAGCGACGAACTTTCACGACACCTTTTTCATCAGCTTTACTCAAATCGATACTTTTAACCAGTAAACCTTCTCTGTTAGCTAAAAACTCAAGCCACCCCAGGAGATGGCTAAAGGGGACTTCATCAACCCATACTTGTATATCATTATCTTTTGGCAGTAAGCGTGAAATCGTTATATTATGTCGTCCAGCACTTTTGTTAACAATACTCGATAAACTCCCTTTACTTTGCCCTGACGCGCCATTTCGTTTTGCTTGTTTATAACGCTCGGTGCCTTCTTGCACCAGAGTTAATAGTGCCTGTTGACGGGCTATTTTTTGCTGAGTATCCGTTATATCCTCATTCAAAGGCTGCCAAATACCGACAATGAATAGAAAAACAATAACGACAAAAGCCATTATTGCAACAAGGCGTTGTTCCGATACTTTTAATTGTTGCCACCATATTTTCATGAACGCCCCCTACTTTGTTTCGTTGCTGTAGCACTATTTTGATTATTAATGGTAAATGATCCCGATATTTGTTCACCTTGCTTATTTTGCGCACCTTGTGAAACAACAAGTTCATATTTTTCTAATGCGATTTTCAGTTTGTCAAAATACTGATAATCGCTCGCGAGCGCCTGCATGCGAATCTCGTTGCGTTTGCCATCAAACTTTAATGTTTGTGGCCTAATTTCAGGAACGGCTGCTAAGGCAGGTTGTATCTGCGATAGCATAGCCAAAAAACCACTATCAATACTACCGCCACCAACGTCAGCTAATTTTCCTTTCAACTGTGAACGTAAGGTCGACAATCGAACCCGCTTAGTATTTGGAAAGGCTTTTTTATAAGTCGTCACTATTTGCTGTTCAAGTTGAACTTGTTTACTGTCCAGTTGAAATAACTCAGCTCCTTTAATTCCCACATTTAATAACAATGCGACGGCTGCAAAACTAGCGGCCCAGAGCCAACTGGTAATAGCTGGTGAGCGCTGCTCTTTTATTTTGAACTCGCCTTGCAACAAATTAAATTTTTGTGCTTTATCTTGGCTTAATGTGGCAGCAAGGAGAGCGAGGGGCAGTTCTTCTGGCATTGCATTGATAGTAATATCAGTATGTGACTCAGGCAATGTTGAATATGTATCAAGAGTAAACATTGATTTTTGCTCACCTGAAAGGCCGTCAGATTCTTCCTCGACGCTAGCGTTGTTATCAATGGATATAGGTTTAGCTAATGATTGACTGATTAACGTCCACGTATTGATATCAACAGCACTACCCTGCCATTGACCATAGCGTACGAGTACTTGTTCACCAAGAACAATTGCAGACGCAGTATTTTCCGCGCTTGGTTGTGGCATCGCTAAAATATCAGGCAGTATTTTCTTGCAGTGAATCCCAGCATCAATTAACCATGATTGCCACAGTTCCAGCTGTGCATGTTCAACAACAGCGACAAAGCAGTTATCGTCAGAGTTGCTCACTGTAATATCGCTATAAGCGAAAAAGAGCTCTTCAACATCTTGAGCAAGCTCATCTTCTAACATATAAGGCACAGCTAAGCGCATTGCTTTGACTGACTTACTTGGTACTTTTAAACTTTTTAAAACGAGATCACTTGTTGGTACAAATGCCACAATGTCTCGATGTTGTGCCTTTTCGGTTAATTGTATGAGTTCACTGGCTTGCGCTAATTCACCGCTGGCAATAATACCTTCTTGAACATCATTAAAAATCAGCCATTGCACTTTACTTTGTACATTGCTGCCTAAACGAATATATAATTTTTCGGCCATTACTCTCGCCCTATGGTACGACTGACTACGGAGATACTATTATTATCTTCAACTTTCATTAAGGTACTCAAAGAAAAATAACTGTTATTAAAGCTCGCGCTACTTTTTAATTTAAAATATTGACTGTCGACTACAAACTGTTTTTTTAGATCATCAGATATATTCTTCTTTGTCATTTCAGGCAAACTAAAAAAATCGTCAATAGTTTTAAACCCTTCACCTTCACGACCTGATAATGCCTGCTCGGCATCTTCTAACGGAATATCTAATAAAGCATGCAGCAATACCGCATGTTCACTGTTAATAGTATTTAAATTTATTTCATGTAAATCTGTATTAGGTAACACACAAACATAGTCTTTTAATTTATCGATCACCGGCACGGTAAAATGCTCTATTAACCTTAATTCTGTAATGCTTGCTAAATAATTATTAGCCGGTAAATATGGAAACTCTTTAGCCGAATAGTCATTATCTTCTGCCCCGCCAGCACTTGCAATAGCACTGTCTTTATCCAGCCAATCTACCAAAGCATCCGCCATATATTCAGCTTCAAATGCATTCACGCCTTCTACACCTAATGAGACGATTAACTCGATAAAAGCCTCTTGTATGGCCGGCTTTTTCGTTCCTTTAGGAATGTTACTTTTATCAAACCTTAATGCATTTAAATTAAAGCAGGCTTGCATATCAAATATTTCTCCGGTGATCTGCCCAAAATCAACGGGATAACTTGTTTCACCTTGCGCCCACATTTGTTCTAAATGGGTTACATTTTTCTCATCTTCAAAGGTAGTAATGAGTACTCTTTTGGCAAATGCTTCTGCGCCCATTGCATACCAATAAGCCTGCTGATTAAACTCGATATTCGAGGTTCTTTGCATTTGTAATTGTAAACGAGCCGTCATTTGTGTCGCTAAAACGGCGGCCAATGCAACAATAAGCATAACCGTTATGAGGGCCACACCTTGGCATTTTTTCATCTGATATCGAAACAGGTGTCGAAACGGTAAAGGTTGTTTCATCAGTCTTTACCTTGCCCTGGCACTAAAAAAACTCTGCGAAGTAACCCGTAGTCTTTAGTTGTTAATTCTACAGCGATAGCCTGCGGTAGTACCTTGTCTTTAATTTTTGACTGCCATTTTTTATCGTAAAAAAACTCAAAATCCAGCGTTTCAACATTACTAATTAATTTTCTTATTTTCGGCTCTTGCCCTTGAACAGCATCAACAAAGTTAAAGTGCAACCGTTCAAACGTTTCGTCATTTAACTGATAAGCAACTGACTGCATGCTACTTCTTGGTAGCATTAGCCCTGGGTTTGTCCAACCATGGCGAACAAAAGCGAGCGTACTTTCGCTGCTTGAAAAACTATTGCTGTCGGTATGTAAGAAGTCGTCAAGTGGGGCTTCGCCATTTAATCTAACACTACGTTTAGCTATTTGTAGCAAGTCACGCTCTATTAACAAAAACCCGCGTTGTAATTCGTTGATACGAGAAGTTCGTGTTTTAGATGACTCATCACTTTTGATGACGGTATTAAAAATAGTAAAGCTACTTAAGCTGATCATCGAGAAAAGAGCAATCGCGATGATCACTTCTAATAGGGTAAATCCCGATTGTTTATATACGTGCCAGCTAAAGTTATTCATCAAGGGGCTTTCTTAGGGTTTTGAGATACATACGTCATTACTCTCGCCAGTGCTAATTTTTCATCTTCAAGCAGACGAACTTCAATCACGACGGCGCGCATGTTTTTGTCACCTGTTTTGAGAACTTTTTGCGCCCAAAACCATTCACGGCTAGCCATTTCAATCGTACCTTTTTTATTATTTTTAGGAGGCCACGATTGATCGAGTGAGATTTCGACTAATTGATTTGAAGCGATCCAATTGGCTAAAATTTTATTTTCTAAATGGCTTAAATTTCTGAAGTTGTTATCCGCAGCACTCAATAGTGCAATACCTGCAATAGCAAAAATAGCCATGGCTAACATCACTTCAATTAAGGTAAAGCCTTTGTTAAACCTAGCGGGTAGTTTTGCTATTCTATTTTTCATCAAAAAGCGGCCCTTCAACAGTTAATGGCGTGGTATATAAGCCCGTAACTTTATAGTGCAATTTGGGGTCGGTGTAGTTATTTTCAATAAATTGAAAGCGTAAGCTAAAGGGGGTAATGTCACCACCGGAGAGCATATAAACTTGAGGGATTAATTTCTTTTTCTCAATCTCGTTAGCTGAATCGTCTTCATCTTTATCGCTATCTGAGTCGAAGCTGCTTTCGTTTTCCTCTTGTAATTCAGCAAACAATTTACTGTCTAATAATTGGGGGTCTTCAATGGGTAAGTCATCAAGTTGTAAAACCAATTCAACACCTTCCGGTAATTGATATTGACTAAAGAGTTCATTTTCTGAAACATCTGTCCAGCTAATACCGTCATAACCGAGAAATTGATAGCTATCTTTACTTACCATTAAACCTAATTCAACATTATTGAGCATGCCATATTCAGCAGCGATATCAAAAATACCCGCAAAACGCCTACTCGATTGTTCAAGCGTTTCTTCTGCTTTGTCACCTGAAAAACTAAACTGAATCATTGACGCCATTAAGCCAGCAATAACAATAACCAACATCACCTCAATTAAGGTGAAGCCGTTTTGTTGCTTAGTTTTTTTTGATTGAATGCTCATTTTTATATAACAGTGTATCGATAATAATTTAGCGAATTACTGATAATCACCTAGGTTCCAATTACCTATGTCGTCTTCTGTACCTGCTTCTCCATCAGGTCCCATACTAAAGATATCAATATCACCATTTTCGCCTGGATTTAACAATTGGTATTCATTACCCCATGGATCGGCTGGTAAACGTTTTACGTAACCACCATTTGGAAAACGGCGCGGTAATGGTTCAATATCAGTTTCTTGCGTTAACGCTTCTAAACCTTGTTCGGTATTTGGGTATTTATAATTATCCATTTTGTACATGGTTAATGATGTTTCTAAGGCACTTATATCAGACACTGCTTTTTTAAGCTCAGCCTTGTCCATATTATCCATTAAGTTTGGCACAACCATGCCACCAATTAAGCCAATGATAACAATAACCACCATCACTTCTAGCAGGGTAAAGCCACTCTGTTTCTTTTTCGTCTTCACTGGCTGATTTGTTTTGTTCATATTAACCTCCTATAAGGGTATTTAACTGAAGAATTGGCTGCAAAATAGCCATTACAATAAAAAGTACAACACCGGCCATGACTAACATCAATGCCGGTTCAAAAGCTTTTAGCGATATATTCATTAACGCTTCAAATTCTCTGTCTTGGTTGTCTGCTGAACGGCCAAGCATATGTTCAAGCTGACCACTTTTTTCACCACTGGCGATCATATGAAGCATCATAGGTGGAAATAATTTCGTTTGCTCTAAAGAAACTCGTAAACTGCTACCTTCTCTTACTTTATCGCCAGCCTCTTTTACTCGCTTCTTAATATATAAGTTGTCTAAAACCTCACCTGAGATAGTCATGCTTTCCAGTAGAGGCACCGCACTCGCAGTAAGAATACTTAACGTGCGGGCAAAGCGGGCAGTATTAATACCGCGGATAACTTTGCCAATACCAGGGAAGTTGATTACTTTTTGATGAAAAGAATATTTGAAATTTGGACGCTTCATTAAGCGAGTAAAACCCACTATTACCAAAACAATAAATAACAAAATGTACCAGCCATAATCACGTAGGAAGTCACTACTGCTGATCAAAAATTTTGTGGTGGCAGGGAGATTTGCGCCCATGTGTTCAAACTGTCCAACAATTTTAGGCACTACGGCAGTTAATAAAACAGTAACTACGCCAATAGCAACTACGGTCATTATTACGGGATAAATAAGCGCTTGAATAATTTGTGATCTGAGTTGCTCTCGTTGCTCGGTGTAATCAGCTAAACGATTTAAAACTTTATCTAAAAATCCTGACTTTTCACCAGCAGCTACCATGGCACGATAGAGTCCGCTAAAGATATAGGGAAATTCAGCCATACTTTCAGCCAAACCATAACCTTCGGTGACTTTCGTACGTACTGCCATGATCATACTTTTTAAACTATTTTTCTCACATTGTTCACCAACCGCTAAGAGTGACTCTTCAATAGGTAAACCTGACTCGACCAACGTGGCCAGCTGTCTGGTGATTAATGCAATTTCAGCAACAGTGACTTTAGTACGACCAGCAAATCGAGATTTATTCGCTTCACTTTTTGTTTTTTGTAGGCTAGGAGTAACTTCTGTCGGCATCAAGCCTTTATCGCGTAGTAGTCCACGCACTTGCCTCGGCGTATCTCCTTCGATGACGCCTTTTACCGCTTTACCACGGCTGTTTACTGCTTGATAATCAAAAGCTGCCATAATAAAACCCTAATTAATCTTCTCTCGTTACACGTAAAACTTCTTCGAGGGTGGTTTTTCCCATCATAACTTTATCGAAACCATCTCTGCGTATACTTGGCGTGTCTTTACGAATGCATTTTTCTATCGCTTGTTCACCTTTGCCATTGTGAATAAGTTCACGGACTTTATCATCAACAAACAATAATTCATGAATGCCCATACGACCTTTATAGCCCTTAAATTTACATTCAATGCAGCCAATAGCACTATAAATTACTTGTGTATTATCACTCGGCAATTCTAACAACTTTAACTCTTGTTCGTCTGGCAAATGGCTTTTACGACAATGTGGGCAAAGCGTTCGTACTAAACGTTGTGCGAGCACACCGAGCAAGCTTGACGAAAGCAAGAATGGCTCTACGCCCATATCTTCCATACGCGTGATTGCACCAGAAGCACTATTGGTATGCAAAGTCGACATCACTAAGTGACCCGTTAAACTTGCCTGCACCGCAATTTGCGCGGTTTCTAAATCTCGAATTTCACCGACCATTACCACATCAGGATCTTGACGAAGTATTGCTCGCAAACCTCGTGAAAAGGTCATATCAACTTTATTATTGACTTGGGTTTGCCCAATGCCTTCAATGGCATACTCGATGGGATCCTCAACGGTTAAGACATTGCGCTCTTTTGAATCTATTTGGCTTAAACCTGCATAAAGAGTGGTACTTTTACCTGAACCCGTAGGCCCTGTTACCAAGATAATGCCGTGAGGTTTATCAATGAGCTGTGAGAATTTTTCTCTGTTGTTTAAAGTCATGCCTAGATCTTCTAGATCAAGACGTACAGAATTTTTATCAAGTAAACGTAAAACAACACGTTCACCATGTCCGGTTGGCATCGTAGAAACACGTACGTCAACGGCTCGACCAGCAATCCGTAATGAAATACGACCATCTTGAGGAATGCGTTTTTCAGCAATATCGAGTTTGGCCATAACTTTAATACGTGAAACTAATAACGACGCAAGCTTGCGATTTGGTTTTAAAACTTCACGCAATACGCCATCAACACGAAAGCGAATTTGTAAGGCAGTTTCAAAGGTTTCAATATGAATATCAGAAGCATTCTCTTTAATGGCTTCACTAAGCATTGCATTAATGAGCTTGATAATAGGTGCATCATCTTCATTTTCGAGCAGATCTTCTGTTTCAGTTAACTCGTCAGCAAGTGAATACAAATCGACTTCTTTACCAATATCTTCCATCATTTGTTGTGCTTCAGAAGAATCGCGCTGATATGAAATTGTAAGTAATTGCTCAAACTCATCTAAGGAATGAAACTCAATGCTAAAGGTTGTTTTAAGTACTCTACGTACCTCTAGCACAACATTGGCGTCCACATCAGCTAAGCAATGCAATATGTATTGCTCATCCTTTTTTTCAATTAAGACATTATGCCGTTTGGCAAAGTTAAACGGCAAACGGGTAATTGATACAGTCTCATCGAGATGTTCGTTGTCATGTGTTTCTTCAATATCAACAACATTCATCTCTGGTTCACTCCTCTCAAGATCAGCCATATTATTGATCTTTAGGATCTAAAGCTGATGAATCATCACTTTGACCAGCTGGCGGTAGCAAACTTGGCTCTTTTAAATGATTCTCTTCCATGTACTCGTCAAATGATGGTGGCAACACTAATGCATCATTCCATTCAGGTAACAATGGCAATTTGGCATCATCCATTAGCGACAAACCTTCTTCTTGTTTGCGTATTTCATCAGCTCGAATATAGTTATATTTCTTTTTGCTGATTTCATTCATTAAATTACCGTCTCGAATAATCGTTGCGCGGATAAAAACCATTAAATTACGTTTACGCGTTGTCGTTGCTGTTGATTTAAACAAATGCCCAAGAATAGGAATATCACCTAACAAGGGTACTTTTTGCACACTTTCTTGCACGTCTTCATCAATCAAGCCACCTAGAACAACGGTCGCTCCAGAGTCGGCCATAACAACGGTTTTAATTTCACGTTTGTTGATAGAAATATCAACACCTGTGGCACCACTTACCGAAGAAACCTCTTGTTCAATAGTTAATTGCACTCCAGTGCCTTCATTAACTTGCGGCGTTACTGTTAGCTTTATTCCAACCTCTTGACGTTCTACCGTTTGAAAAGGATTGCCATTATTGCTGCTTGAAGTAGAACCAGTAAGAATTGGGATCTCTTGACCTACAAGGAAATTTGCTTCTTCGTTATCAAGGGTAGTGATACTTGGTGTTGCAAGAATATTAGCATTGGTATCAGAGCTAACCGCTTGCACAATCGCGCCCCAGCCATCTTTCATGATACCGAACATGCCGCCACTCACTGATCCAAGTAATGTTGCAGCTAAAGTGAAATCACCTTTAATATCATTGCCCTTCGGATTTTGCCCTATAACCTCACCTAATGAGTTAGTGATATATGTACCGGGCTCTCCTGGGGTAGTTTTTGCGGCCTCTGCTGCTGCTGCCACTGAACTTATAGGTGCAGGACCATTGGTAAACTGAGTCATAGCGCCAGTTTCATGCATCCATTGCACACCTAGACTAACACCATCACTTTCATACACTTCGACAATAATAGCTTCTACAAGTACTTGTGCTCGACGAACGTCTAATTGACGAATAACCGACTCAAGCGAGCGTAACATGTCTGGTTGGGCGGTAATAACTAAGGTATTGGTATCTTCATGAGCCTCAATACTAATATTACGTGTTTTACCGGTTCTTTTAGAAGCGCTTTTTGTTGATTTACTTTCGGCTTCTATTGATTTACTCACACCTTCTAAAACTTTAACTAAATCTTCAGCTTTTGAATATTTCAAATAATAAACACGAGTATTACCGCTAGATTCCAATTCACTGTCTAAACGCGAGATTAACTTGGCAATACGCGCACGCGCCTGAGACTCGCCACTAACAATTACGCTATTGGTTCGTTCATCAGCAACGATTTTTGGAATAAGAAATGTTGGTGTGCCAGACTTTCCTTGGGTCGTTTTATTCATTGCTTCAACAATACGTACCATTTCGGCGGCCGAAGCATATTTCAATTTAATAATCTGGACGTCTTGATCGCCGGCTTTATCAACACGTTCTATAATTTTCACTAAACGGTTAACCACTGCAGCAGTACCGGTTAGCATGATCACGTTAGCCGGATCATAATTTACCACATTGCCGCCGCCAGCTTGGTCTGATAATTGGCGTAAAAGCGGCGTTAGTTCACGGACGGTTACGTTTTTCACTTCGACAACACGGGTGACCATTTCATCGCCAATGCCAGGATTTTCACTACCTACAACAGGAATTGAAGAGGTTTTTGCATCTTTATTACGGATAACTTTAACAACATTATTATCCATTTCGACCGCGGCAAAGCCGTAAACTTCGAGAACATTTAAAAAAACCTGATAATACTGCTCTTCGGTAAGCTCGTCTTGAGTACGTAAGGTGACTTTACCACGAACGTTGGGGTCTACAATCATGGTTTTCTTAAGGTTTTTCCCCACAATAGTAATAAACTCAGCAATTTCAGTGCCTTTAAAATTGGGCGAATATTTAGCAGCGCTCGTTTGAGCACTAAAAAACAATGTATTCATCATCACGACAGTAAGTCCTGTCGTCAATAAGCGTTTATACCAAGGAGCGCCTGAAGTTTTGCGCACTAACAACTTTTTCATAACGTAAATTCTCAATTTATGATGAACAATAATGGTTTTAACCACCAATGCTAAATAATATTTCGGTCATGTCACCATTTCGGTCAATCAATAGGGACACTTCTTTATCTTGTTTTAATGCTGACAGAGCCTGTGCTGCTTCACTTGGCATGGTTAGGTCATAACCATTCATTTGAATCGCAACATCTCCAGACTTTAATCCCGCTTCTTGGAAAAATTTAGCATCTTTACCTGGCATCAAACGATAACCAATCACTTTTCCGTTTTTTCGTTTCGGTGATATTTTTAAGTAATTTGTAATTTTACTTGGATCACTATTTATATCTTCTTTAAAAGACCTTGCGCTTTGACTCAGTAATTTATTTTTTCTTTGGTCAACTACATTGGGAGATGTAAGGTAGCTCTTACGTTTATTAGGTTTTTTCACTTCAACAGGAGTATCAACTTTAGCGCGACGATTATTCGATTCATTATAATCGAAACCATCAAGCATCAAAGTTTCAAGATTTCCTGCATGCTTTAATATGACTCGGTCACTAAAAACACTATCGAGTATCGCACGAGTTCCTAATATGGTTTCCCCTGGGCCGTAGGTATTTTGCTTTCCGCCATTTTCAATAACCGCTGCCGACGTTGTTTTATCATCACTGGCAACTACACCTGACAGGGTTAAATTCAAGTTGGTTTCTGGTACGTTTTCAACTTCAGCAACATCAACTTCTTTCGGACTATCGCTATATAAACCAAAGATATTCAATGACTTTACATTAGATAGACTAATGGTTGAAGATTTGGTTCCTTGCTGTGAAACTTTTACACTGACACTACCTGAATTTTCAAAAGGACCCGTGGGTGCAATAAACCAGGTAATTTGTGCACAGACAAAAGCAATATAACCAAGCAAAAGCACACTAATTCCCTTCGCAATTTTCTGCTGAGGTAATTGCGAAAAATGTTCCATGATACTGGCTAAATTTGAAGGTAATGGCATGTTTATCTTTATAAGTACGTTAATTATTAGTATTTTTATATCTAATTGATAATACTTGAGCAAAGCACTATCAACAAGAATTACATTACGATTATAATATTTTTTAACACTTTATTTACTATATGCGCAAACTAAACGTGCAAATAATTTCTGAGTAGGTGAAATAACTAGACTTTATTATTAGCTATGCTATTTTCGCCACGCTAATGATTAATACAGCCTTAGGAGCATTAAAAGCTAATGAAACAAGCTCATTCTCCGGTAAATAATACCTCGACTCGTTTAGATAAGTGGCTATGGGCTGCTCGTTTTTACAAAACAAGAGCGCTTGCTAAACAGATGATCGATGGTGGTAAAGTGTTCTATAATGGCCAACGAACTAAATCAGGTAAAGCGGTGTCTTTAGGCGATAAAATATTGCTACGCCAAAGCTATGAAGAACGAGAAGTCATTGTTATCGCACTTGCAGACTCGCGTAGAGACGCAACTTTTGCACAAACACTTTACCAAGAAACACCCACAAGTGTTACTGCACGAGAAAAAAATGCTTTAGCCAGACAGCAAGGTGTATTACTAAGCCCAGCAAGTGATACCAAACCTGACAAAAAACAACGTCGAAAACTTCGACAATTTAAAGAAAGGATCTAACGTGACTATTGAAACTGATGTTTTAAATCGCTACTTATTTGCAGGTAAACATGCTCGAGGAGAGCTTGTTCAACTATCAAAAACTTATCAAGAAATAATTGCCTTACACGATTACCCGCAAGGTGTTCAAACGCTGTTAGGTGAATTGGTCGCAGCAACGTGTTTACTCACCGCCACCTTAAAATTTGAGGGCGAGATCACAGTTCAATTACAGGGAGACGGTCCTGTCGGTTACATGTCAGTAAACGGCGATCACAATCAAAAGATGCGTGGCATTGCCCGGTTAGCAGAAAATACTGAGGCTGAAGGATTAATAGCACTTATTGGCAAAGGTACTATGGTGATCACTATTCGTCCCCTTAAAGGCGAAGCATATCAAGGTGTGGTTGCACTTGACCAAGGAAATTTAGCCGACTGTTTATCACATTACTTTGAAGTATCCGAGCAAATTCCGACTAAAATCTGGTTGTTCAATGATATTGAAAATACGCAGGTAGCTGGTAGCTTAATTCAGTTATTACCTGACGGTGACGATAAAGAAAAGCAGTTGAGTGATTTTGAGCATTTATGTCAATTAACTCATACAATTAAAAGTAAAGAAATTTTCTCACTTGATGCCGAAGCACTATTATACCGTTTGTATCATCAAGAAGAAGTTCGCTTATTTGCTCCTCAAGCAGTGAGTTACCAGTGTAGTTGTTCTGAAGAGAAGTGTTTAACAGCTATCGGGCAAGTATCTCCAACAGAATTAAAAAGTATTATTGCTGAACAGGGCTGCGTAACTATGACTTGTGACTTTTGTTTAACAACCTATAAATTTGATGAACAAAAGCTTGCTGTATTTATTAATGGAACTCAACATTAACCTTTATAAAATAGCGCTTATAAAATACAAAAACCAGTTACTGAAGTAACTGGTTTTTTGTTTTAAACCTAATGAATACAATATGGGTACAGTTTAGTCATTAAAAGTGAACTACTGCGCCTGCAAAAACACCTTTAAATTCAATATCTGTATACAAATCATCTAAATCTTCAAGCTCAAGCTTTACCGATCTATAGCCAAGCGTAAGGTTTACATCAACAGCAAGGTTATCCACTAACTCATAGCTTATACCAACTTGGTAGTCATGTACTGTATGATCATCTACCGATAATAAATTACCATTAGCGAATAAATCAAAGCCTGTACCTGGCAAGGCAACAACGGTTGAAACATAAAGCATAGGGATTATTGCGCTGACCGATAACGTACTGTCTAGCCCGACGTCTGATGTAACACTAATATCGCCATCAAAGTCACGAGCGGTTAAACCGAAATCAAAAGAAAAAAGCCCGTTATCAAAAAGCTCATAATATAAGGTGTAATCAACATAGTTAACATCGAAGGTTGTAGCGACAGCCCCACTAAATGTTTCATTATCAAAAACAAAATCTTCTGTCAAAATCGTTGAACCATCGGTATCGAGTGTTGTTGAAGCAACCATTAAATTTGGAATGAAAGGTAAAGGGTGTTCAAGTGCAACATAAAACGAACCTTGCTCTTCGTCTTTTAAATTAAAATCAACTAAGTTACTCTTTTCACCGAAAGCACCTGTTGCTTCGTTACTCCATATTGAACCGCCAATATAAAGTCCGCCAATGGTATCTGCCATTGCAGAAGTTGAAAGTAACCCTGTAACAAGTATCGCTAATGCTGTTTTTTTCATATTTTAATCCTTTATTATCCTTGACTTAACAAGTCATTTAAATCGATCAGTGCTGCATTAGCACGTGATATATAATTTGCCATTACTAAAGAGTGATTTGCCAGTAAACCAAAGCCGTCGCCATTAAGGATCATAGGACTCCATATAGACTCTTGACTTGCTTCTAATTCTCGAATGATTTGCTGTACACTTACTTTAGCATTTTTCTTCTCTAACACATCATTAAAATCAATTTCTATGGCACGTAAAAAGTGTAGTAACGCCCAACATGCTCCACGAGATTCATAAAATTCATCATCAATTTTCCACCAGCTTGTTTTTAATACCATACTAGCTTGAGCTGAGGTTGATTGTTGTGCCACGCTATCACCGGCTAAATCTGTATTTAATTGCTCACGGCCAACACTCGCACTTAAGCGTTGTGAATAGCTGCCTAAGCGTTTAGTAACTTCTTGAATCCAGTCACGTAAATTATCTGAACGCGCATAAAACTGCGCTGATTGACTATTCACATCGGTTAAGGCTTTGCGGTATGCATACAATTCATTAACTGCTTTTGCGTATTCACTTTCAGCACTCGGCATTGCCCAGCTTGTATGGTCGATATTGAACTGTGGTTGCGCAATTTTTAAATGTTTATTTTCTAATGACTGTGATTGCGAACGGCTAAACTCTTGACGCATCACAAGCGCCATATCTCGAGTCATTTCTAATGCGCCTAACTCCCATGCAGGAATATTATCGAGAAACACCGATGGTGGTAGTGCGTCATTTGAAAGGTAACCACCTGATTTATTTAATAGAGTTTCTGTTACGCGAATTAATGCGGTAGTTGTTGTGTAACCAACAACAGGTGACACACCTTCAGCCTTTGCATCTTTAGTGACTTCTGTACGAATATCGAATTCTGCTGGTTCAAAGCTCCAATAAACACCGAGAAAATATAAAGAAAGAATAATGACACTGAAAATAGAAATAATGGTTTTGCTTGAAAAATTAGTCGTCATACCGAGCTCCTAATGGTGGTGATGCTGTTTTTTAGCTTGTTTTTCTTGCTTAATACTTTGTACGGGAATAGACACAACAACATCATTTTGATGCGCAAAGTGCAAAGTTAGCGTGATTTTATCTTCTGGCAATAATAATTTTTTTACATTGAATATCATTAAGTGATAACCCATTGGCTGTAAAGTCACTTGGTCTTGTTCTTTAATGACAAGCTGCTTTACTTGTCGCATGCTCATCATGCCTTTATTCATAACATGTTGATGTATTTCAATTCTATCACTTACCGAGCTACTTGCCCCAGTTAAAACGACGGTTTTATTGCTTTTGTTTTTGATAGACATATAAGCGGATGTCACATTAGTTCCAGGTATTGTGGCCCTAATGTGAGGAGCATCAATAACTATATTACCGATTTCATGGGCAAAGACTGATTTACTCATATTTAGTAGGGTAAAAGACATGGCGATAGTCATTAAGAATATTTTATTCATATCTAGCTATACTTCCTTTTTCAGACAGATTATTGTTATTACATAAACATTGTAACTAAGCTGGAGCCAAATGGATAACTTAATTATCACTCAAGAACACAATCATGTTTTCACGATAACCCTGAATCGAACAAGTAAAAAAAATGCTTTAAATAAAAGCATGTACCTCGATTTATGCGCAGCTTTTGAACACGCTAGAGAAAATTCAAATATACATTGTGTACTTATACAAGGTGATCAAAATTGCTTTTGTGCAGGCAACGATTTAGCAGACTTTTTACAATCTACACAGAGCGACGATTTAGCAGCCTTTGATTTTGTGCAAGTGCTTACTACCTTTGAAAAACCGATTGTAGCTGCAGTTGCTGGCCCTGCAGTGGGCATTGGTACCACGATGTTATTACATTGCGATATGGTTGTTGCCGCCACTAACAGTAAATTTAAACTTCCATTCACACAGTTAGGTATATCTCCCGAAGCAGGCTCAAGTTTATTGCTCCCTTTACGTATAGGGCATGCCAAAGCATTTGAATTGCTAGTGCTAGGCAAATTATTTACTGCTGAGCAAGCATTAGAATATGGGCTTATCAACCAAGTATGTTTACCTGAAGAGTTACTCGCTATCGCTTCAGATATTGCTGATACTATTGCAAAATTACCTCATGATTCAGTGATGACAAGCAGAAAACTGATGAAGCAAAACACCCAAGCGGTTATGCCACAAGTGATTGCAACCGAAGCACAAGAGTTTAAGCGTTTAGTACAAACAGATGAATGTAAAAATATTCTTGCTAAATTTTTCTAATGTTCAGTATATAAGTATTTAAATTTTTTGCACAAAAAGCGTCAGGTATTCTTCACTGGCGCTGCTACCCCTTTTATGCGATTTGTTTTTTATCGCGGGTAATTAACCAAATAATAAAAGCGATAAAAATAATCGGCCAAAAAACACCTATCATCACCATAGCAATAGCGCCAAATAACATCATAAATATAAAGATTAATGAACCAAATACGCTCAAAACTATTGCCAATGCCGCTAGCACTAAAATAACCATAACGATTGCAGAAACACTAATAGCTTTAAGTGGTTCTATTAATTCTTCACCTACGTATAGGTCGACATTGAACATTTCCATGAAACTAATGCCAAGTACATAGGTTAAAAACAATGTTGCGAAAATGGCTAACATTAATGATTTGAAAAAAGACATGGCAGTTCCTTGTTCTGTTTATTTTTTATGACGATTTATTTATTTTTTCTGTACAGTTTTGTGCATGCTTATTATTTATTAGCCTTTTGTAGGTAACAATACAGCAGCTACAATATAGGCGACCCCTGTTGCGACAGGAAAAATAATTAATGCACCAATCGCAGCAATACGTACCGCAACTCTTGGTAATTGATAATATGCTGCGATTCCGCCACAAACACCTGACAATTTTTTATGAATGCCATCTTTTCTTAATGTTTTTTTCACTGAATATTCACGTTTATAACTCATCATTTATTCCTCAATTTTTCTGCTTTTTTTAAAACAGATAACATACCTGCACCAATAAAAAATATAAACACCGGAGCCAAACACATGACAAAGAGTAAATATATATTGTCCTGCATCATGTATTGCTCCTTGGTATTACATGCCACTTACTTAAGCATTAGCGACTTGTTTTTTTAGATCAGCTAATTCTTGTTCAATAGTTTCATTTTTTTCTAAATCACGAAATTGGCTATTTAAATCTTTATTTCCGGTAAAGTCATAAGCCTCTATTTCTGCTTCTACACGTTCAATTTTTTGCTGATAACGTTCAAATTTGCTAATCGCTTCATCAATGTTATAAACAATGGCTCTTTCACGTACTTTTAAGCGAACCTCTGCTGATTCTTGACGTAATGTAAAAGTTTCTTGTTTACGTTTTGCTTCTTGCAGCTTTTCTTGTAGGCGTTGACTGTCTTCTTGCACTGCATTCAAAAATTCATCTAATTGTGCAAGTTCATCTTGTAGTTCAGCTGCTTGTGATTGGCACTTTTGCTTTTCACTCAAAGCTGACTTTGCTAAATCATCTCGATTTTTGCTAATCGCTAATGCCGCTTTTTCTTGCCAAGAATTAATACTGCTTTCTAATGATGCGATTTGACGAACCATGGTTTTCTTTTCTGCAATATTTTTTGCTGCTGTGGAACGTATTTCAACCAAGGTTTCTTCCATTTCCTGAATAATCAATTTAACCATCTTTTCAGGATTTTCTGCTTTGTCTAACATACTGTTTAGGTTAGCGTTAATAATGTCTGTGAAACGTGAAAACATACCCATAATCCATTCTCCTACGCTAATGCGCTCATTTAAGTTTTAGTTAATTCGGTTATTAGCAAAGTGATACATTACCTAGGTAATCATTTTAGCTAACACTACACTCTCTATTACAAGTGATATGCCAACTTACAAAACATTCTTAACTAGTTGTTTTAAAGGAAATTATCAAGCGCACAATAATACTCCTTACCAACAGACATAATATGTCACGCTAAAATATGGTTAAATATACTATTACGTTAGTTAATTTGACGATGAGATATTTAGTAATGAAGCATGCAGTAGAATTATCTATAAAGCTGATAGGTATAAATAGAAAAGGGCTAAACAAATATGAGTTTAGCCCTTTAAGTTAACGATGTTATTTCTAACGATATGATTATTTATCTGTAGCGATAGGAAAATCAGGGTTCGCTCCCCATTCACTCCACGAACCATCGTAAACCTTTACATGGTCATAGCTACAGAGTTCTGCAGCAAGGGCAAGTACACATGCAGTAACACCTGACCCACAGCTCATGATCATAGGTTTACCTTCTTTATTCACATGTTGAAACTTTTCTCTTAACTGAGCTTTAGGCAATAGCTTGCCATTCTCAAGTAAATCAGTAAAAACTAAATTCGTGGCATTAGGCATGTGACCACTTCGCACACCTTTTCGGGGTTCAGCTGTTCGCCCTTCAAAACGTGTTGCAGCTCTTGCATCTACAATGATCTGCTCGTTTAGAAAAATATGCTTATGTACTTCCTGATGATTGCAAAAAAATTCATCCGAAAATTCGGCATTAAAGTCACCTTCATTTTCACTTAAGTTTGACTCCGTTGATGAAACTGGCAAATTATGCTCAAGCCAAGCGGGTAAACCACCATCAAGAACCGCAATACATTTATGCCCCATAGACTTAAACATATACCAAGCTCGAGCTGCAGAAAATAATCCATGATCATCATAGACTACAATTTGCGAATTTTTATTTATACCTAAAAGTCGGGCTTGTTGCTGAAATTGCTCAGCATTAGGCATGGTATGCGGTAATGAACTTGATAAATCAGAAAAGTTGTTATTGAGATCAAACCTTTGTGATGAAGGAATCGTAAAGTCTGGCCATTGTTTTGCCGGTGTTCTCATTTTACCTACAGGCGGAATGCTTGCATCTAAGAGGATAAGGTTTGATTTTATTGCGGTGTTTGACTGCGTTTGTAATAAATCACGCAACTGATGGCATGAGATAACGGTTTGATAATCAGTAGGCATATTGGTTGTCATATATTTTAGCTTTGATACTAAAAAGTAACCAATTAAGAGTGCCTTGTACAGGTAGAATTAGAAAAAGCTAACAAGAAAACAGTTTGGACTATTCTCTCGTTAGTGGTTTGTGTTTTGCTCTGTAATCGCTAAATTTTCGCGTTTGTTTTCTAACAGACTAACAACCATTGACGCCGCCAATAAACATACGGCAGGCAACATCAATAAAGTAAAAATAAGATCTAAGCTTGGCATCATCAATTCCTTTTACTCATCTGCTGCTTGAGCGGTATGCTTAGTCTCAATAAACTTTTTATTATTAGCCTTCACGATAAGTACAGGTGAAGTATTATGAGCATTCCATAGAGTATGACTTAACGAGTTTTTGATCTCATTTGTTAAGCGAGTAGTAAATTTTTCATTCATTTGTTGTATGCTATTTTTGACCATAGCGTTTGCACTGTCTTTGATATCTGTAGTGGTATCAGCAAAACTGTTAAAAGAGATTAAAGCAGTCGTTAAAATAGCAATGATTAAAGTTTTCATGGTGTTCTCCAAAGGTTTATAATAGTTAAGTTGCAGTATCTATTACAAAGGTTGTGCCAGAGATCAAAATAAAAGTTAAGTAACTGATTATTATAGCTATTGATTTTTTTGAAGATTTCATCTAAAAAGAAGATTTTCGTAAAACGGGAGGTAAATGGTTAAAAAAACTAATTAGTAAGACTTATGGCTAACTAATAGTAAAATACTAATTACTACTTTTTCTTTCAATGTCCCGATTTAGGGATACTAATTCCCGAAATCGGTACACAAAATAATAACTACAAGCCAGCAGGAATGGTTACTTTCGCAAATGCATCAAATAATACCTGGCTCGTCACTTCATTACCGCTACATTGTTCACTTAAGTAACGACGGAACTGCCTAGCTCCGGCTAAACCGTTACACATACCAAGCATATGGCGCACTACGTGCCAAGCACGCCCACCATTAGCAATATGCATATCAATATAACGTGCCATCTCTTCAATGATCTGCTCGCGCGAAAGAATGTTTGTGTTCTTCTGAAATATAGCGTTATCTGCTTGCACGAGCATGTAAGGGTTTTGGTAAATTTCACGACCTATCATTACCCCATCAATATGGGTTAAATGCTCGTTAGCTTCATCAAAGGTTTTAATACCGCCATTAATTGAAATTTCTAGTTGCGAAAAGTCCTTTTTAATTTGATAAACACGCCCGTAGTCTAAAGGAGGAACTTCTCGATTCTGCTTAGGGCTTAAACCACTTAACCATGCTTTACGCGCATGAATGATAAAATGCTTACAATCGGCTTGAGCAACAACATCAATGAAATTATGTAAAAATTCATAACTATCGTTATCATCAATACCGATACGCGACTTGACCGTAACAGGAATATTCGCCGCCGCTTGCATTTCATTTACACACTCAGCAACCAATGCAGGTTCAGCCATTAAACAGGCACCAAAACGACCATTTTGCACTCGGTCAGATGGACAACCAACATTAATGTTAATTTCATCGTATCCGTATTGTTCTGCCATTTTAGCACATTCAGTCATGGCTTTAACATCACTACCCCCAAGCTGAAGTACTAAAGGATGTTCTTCATCATTAAACGATAAATAATCGCCTTTACCAAAAAGAATTGCACCTGTAGTCACCATTTCAGTGTACAGCACAGTGTGTTTTGACATAACGCGATAAAAATAGCGGCAATGGCGATCAGTCCAATCGAGCATGGGCGCACAAGATAATTTGTGTGATATCATAAGGTTAAATGGTTATTCCCAGTTTGTAAATAGTGATTTTAAGTAATCACATCAAGAACTAAATTATACAAAACTATCATTGTCCAATCTACAGAAACAAAAAAGCACCGGACATAATGAATGGTGCTTCTTAGAGTTTAAATATTTAAGAATTAATTAAGATTGTTTCTTAAATCGACGTGATGCTAAACCCATAATGCCTAATACAAAAATAGCAAGTGTTGAAGGCTCTGGAACCACAGCTCCACCTCGTGTGAGGTACGTGCCAATCATACTATTTGCATTCGATTGAGCATTTCCCCATGAATCGCCTCTCCAAAAACCATTATTGTTCGAAGAAATAGCGCCCGTTTGAACCACTTGTTGCCATGTATTCTGGCTGCTGTAATTGTTTCCTATGTTATTAACATACCCCACCGTGAACGCGTAAGTAGTACCGCCGTTATATGTACTTCCTAGATGTTGGAGTACCTGATCATACCCATTATTTGTCACGTAATACTGATCTGATGTGTCATTAGGTGTTTCTGTGTACCCGAAACTTCGGTACATCGCTTCTACTTCATTGAACGAAGCTACACGCCACCCGAAAAGTGTATTTCCTGACTGAATCAGAGAAAGCACTTCATTATATGATTTGCCGTCAGTAAAGCTCATATCTAACCAATCTGCACCATCAACAGTAGTAAAATCACCATTATTTATTATGCCCGCATTCGCAACATTTAACATGCAGCCAAAAGACAATACACAACCTATGATTACAACATTTGAAAATTGGAATTTCATTTTATGTTCCTTCTTTTATTGAGCAAAGTTACTCATACGTTTAAGTTAAAAGCATAAATCATACCCCAACCGTAACCCGCTGTTTTTATTGCTTTATCAAAAGAAATCTTCCGTTATCCCCCTCTTTAAAAAGAAAAAATCACATTTTGCAATACATTTTGAGAAAGTTATATGAAGTAGGGGATAGTTAAGTTAAGTGAAATATATAAAGTGCTTAGTATATTTATGCGTAAAGACAAGATGAATTTAACGTGAAAATGGAAATCATCAAAATAAATATCGCACAATCTTCGTATGAAATAAGCACATAATTTGAAGTTCCTAGTTATAGGTTTATTCAGAGAGAAAGGAATATATTACGCACAGAGCTGAAATTACAAACGATTGGCATACTCCAAATTAGGAATGAAACAGAAGTACCCCAAAAGGACTATAATTAAGTATATAAATTCGAAGGTATCCCTTTAGTACTCCTATGAACCTTACAGGGTAGTAAAAATGGGAGAGTCAGTCCAATCGAGCAGGCGGAATGACAACTAATGCCCTTGAGTTCAACCGATGGACGCAACACAAAGCAATCCTAATTTTGGTACGAATTTATCCCAATAAATAATCCGTTCCGCCACCAAAGCAGTCATAGATAGGCTTAGTCAAAGCGACAGTTCCTTTGGCGAAAGAGGTCGAAAAGATCTCACATACCATTCTGATTTTTGAAGTTGAAAAACCTAAAAATAACCGTTTTGTATATTAGAGTTGGCTTGGTTGATAAATCCATCCCTATTACTTTATTAACTTATTCAGATTTTATAATCTCTATAGCTTTTTCCAACAATTCATCTTTACCTGCTTTAATACCTTCAATTGTTGGTAGTAATTCTATGTCAGGAACGATACCTATTTTTTGGGTTTCCGTTCCGTCAGGATAATAAACACCAATACCTGAAATCATAGTCTTTAAGTTGCCAGGAAGGGATATACGAGACACATTTCCATCAGCACCAGCGGTTGTACTCCCTAATATAGTAGTATCATTTCCTGCTCTAAATGCCATTGAAGTATATTCTGCCTGGCTTTGAGTGAACTCGTTAACTAATAAGATTAATTTTCCTTTATAGTGATTTTTTGACTTTGGTATTACAAGAGGTTCAGTAAAAGTAAACTCACCTGGATTATTAAAATTAGCATTGGTAAATTTTACGAATGGTGTATTTTCATTAACAAAGAATGAACCTAAGGAAAATGGAACAAAAGTTGAGGGATAATTTCGTATATCAATAATAATTCCTTTGGTATTGATAAACTCTTTTTGAATAGCTGCAACATCTTCGCTTTTTATATTTTTTAAAGTGACATAACCAATTTCGTTATCTAACAATCTAAAACTTTTCCCATTAATTTCCTTGCGATACCAACGAAACATGCTCAGCTCATTTCTTTCGTATAGCTTTAAGTCTATAGTTTTATTCGTATTGTCTCTAATAAACGTTACGTTTATTAATTTTTTATTTGACCGTAGCAATTCTGGCGCTATATCCCGTAATTTGGTGGCATAGTTTGATGCGGGGTAAAAAAGCAAACGTTCTTCAATTAACTTTTCTATCGCTACTCCATTAATGTTAGTGATTACGTCTCCAATATTTAACCCTACATTTTTTGACATTTCATAATTTTCATCAATCTCATCAGTGTAGAAATCTGTTACCACCAATTTTTTTTCAATAATCCTGGTGTAAACAGGGGGGAAATAACTCCCCTTTTCATCCAAAATTTTGTTTTTACCGGCCCATAAATTTGCATGGGTATCTTGTACTTCACCAATCAGTTGTAATGCTGCTACTTCATATTCCAGCTCATTTTTTGCATTTATAAATTTACTGATATGTTCAG
>Ga0209291_1001002_pt1 | contig 26250 bp, 22 predicted proteins | sample GOMGulsemesocosm_FD_184633 | JGI IMG/M metagenome (GOLD analysis project Ga0209291, IMG submission 184633) | Methane-oxidizing microbial communities from mesocosms in the Gulf of Mexico - GOM9B Gulf of Mexico (SPAdes) (version 2) | ecosystem: Environmental > Aquatic > Marine > Cold seeps...
CAGTTAGAAACTAAAAGACAAGCTATATTAAAAGAAATTACTGAAATAAACACCTTATTATCTGATAACAAATCAGAAACATCTTCATTATTATCAGAAATTGAAGATCTTAATTTAAAAATAAAAGTTAGAAAAAACTTAATACAAATTACAAATCAACAAGCAAACTTACTGACTAGAGAAATAAAAGAGAACATTCAGAAAATTGAAAATTTAGAAGCTGATTTAACCCTTCGAAAAAAAGATTACGCAGCAATGGTTGTAAAATCATATAAAAATAAAGCTACACAAAGTAAATTGATGTTTCTATTATCCTCTGATAATTTTCAACAGGCATACAAGCGTTACAATTACATGAAACAATACAAGCGCTATCAAAAAAATCAAGCAGACTCTATTGTTTCTAAAACAGAGAAATTAGTTGTACTTAATGAATCTTTACTACTTAAAAAAGAAGATAAAATCCAACTGATTACCGAAAATAAAGAAGTACAACAAACATTACAAAAAGAGAAAAACAAACAAAAAGAATTAATTAAAACACTCAAAAAAGACGAATCTAAATACAAGAAAGCAATAGCTAAAAAGCAAAAAGAAAGCAATAGGATTGATCGAAAAATTGAAAAATTAATTAAAGATGCTATTGCAAAAGCAAATAAAAAAGCAGGAAAGAAATCAACCTCTAAAGGTTTTGCACTAACCCCTGAAACAAAAATTTTAGCAGCCAATTTTGCCTCAAACAAAGGAAAGCTCCCATGGCCTGTAAAAACAGGTAGAGTAGTACAAAAATTCGGAAAACAACCTCATGCTACAGTCCCAGGAATATACACTCAAAGTAGTGGCGTGAAAATTATCACTACAAAAAATAGTGATGTTAACTCTATATTCGAAGGAACTGTTTATCAAATACAAAAAATAAAAGGAAGTAATCAAGCAGTATACATTAAACATGGTAACTACCTTTCTGTATATTCTAATTTAAAAATTTTATTCATCAAAAAAGGAGACAAAGTAAACAGAAATACTCCTATAGGAAAGGTCGCTACAAATAGCGAAGGAAAATCTATTCTTAGGTTCTTTCTATACAAAAACAGTCACAAACAAAATCCCGCGCATTGGATTTACAAAATGTAACATAAGGCCACATGAAAAAAATAATTACATTATTCAGTATTTTATTCTTATTTCAAGGATACGCACAACAAAAAGAATTAACTTTAAACGATGCTGTTTTAGGATATTACAAAGGCTTATACCCAAAACAACTATCCAACTTACAATGGGTATCCCCTACAAAGTATGTATACGCTGAGTCCAATACGTATATAATAAAGGACATTGAAAAAGAAGCAACTGAAAAAATTACTATTGCCACTTTTGAAAAAGCATTTCCTGGAATAAAAAACATCCCTAGAATCTCGTCTATTGATGCCAATACAATAACATTCCGAAAAGAAAATACACAGTATCATTTTAATTACAAAACAAACACTATACTTAGTGAAGTAACTTTTAATTCTGCTGCTCAAAACAATGATTATAATAGTTCTGCAAAAGCTGTCGCTTACACGCTAGACAATAATTTATACCTAGCCAACCAAAATAATTCTAAAATTACTATCACATCATTTACGGATTCAAATATTGTATCTGGGCAAGCAATTGCTCGTTATGAATTTGGAATTTCTAAAGGAACGTTCTGGTCTCCTAAGGGAACTCATTTAGCATTTTACCAAAAAGATGAAACTCATGTTACCAACTACCCTTTAGTTGACATTACCACAAATCCTGCTAGTTTAAAAAACATCAAATATCCAATGGCTGGACAGAAAAGTGAGTTGGCAAAAATTGGTGTGTATAACTTAACAACAAAACAAACTACATACCTAAAGATTGATACTTCTGACGAGCACTATCTAACAAATTTGTCATGGACTCCAGATGGTAAACACGTCTTAGTTGCTGAAGTAAATCGTGCTCAAAATCATTTTGACTATAATTTATATAATATAACAACAGGAAATAAGATACGTACTTTATTTTCTGAAAGCAATAATCGTTGGGTAGAACCTGAAAATGATGCTGTTTTCTTACCGAATAGCACAACAGACTTCCTTTGGATGAGTGAAAAAGATGGTTATAAAAATATTTATCAATACACTACCTCAGGAAAATTCATAAAGCAATTAACTGATTTTAAATTTATAGTAAAATCTATTTTAGGATTTGATCCTTCAGGGAAACATGTAATCATTTCTGCTACAGGAAAGACTCCTACTGAAATGCACACGTACAAAGTAAATCTAAAATCAGGTAAAACTACTAATCTTACTCCTGCAAATGGCACACATCGTACGCAACTGAAAGGAAACTATATAATTGACACATACAGTAGCCTAAACACCCCTGGTATTACAAGTATTATAAATATTAAGAATGGAAAAGAAACTGTTTTAAACACAGCTAAAAATCCACTAGAAGGACATAAGTTAGGAACTACTGAACTATTAAAACTAAAATCGAAAGATGGATTTGATTTACATAGTAGAATTATAAAACCCGCTAATTTTGATCCTTCAAAAAAATATCCCGTATTGATTTATGTATATGGAGGAACACATGCACAGTTGGTAACCAATACATGGTTAGGTGGCTCACGATTATGGATGCAATGGCTTGCGACACAAAAAAACTATATTGTATTTACTTTAGACAACAGAGGGTCAGCAAACAGAGGTTTCGCATTTGAAAGCGTAATACATCGTACTGCTGGTAACGAAGGAATGGAAGATCAGTTATTAGGTGTAGATTATTTAAAATCATTACCCTATGTTGATGGGAACAGAATTGCCGTTCACGGATGGAGCTATGGCGGCTTCATGACCAGCTCATTATTATTACGTCACCCAAAAGTATTTACTACTGGAGTTGCTGGAGGACCAGTTACTGATTGGAAATATTACGAAGTAATGTACGGAGAACGTTACATGGACACGCCACAGGAAAACCCTGAAGGATATGCCAACTCTCGGATTGGTAAATACATTGAAAATCTAGAAGGGAAATTACTATTAATTCATGGGAGTGTTGATCCAACAGTTGTGCCACAACACAGTATGGAAGTACTGAAAGAAGCAGTAGAGAAAGGAGTACAATTAGACTTTTTTACGTACCCAATGCACGAACATAATGTACGCGGAAAAGACAGGGTACATCTAATGAAAAAGGTGTTGGATTATGTATTAGAGCATAATAAATAATCCCGAGAATTCTCTTAATGATATGGGGACAATAATTTCACAACTCCAATCGCCTATGTTTTTAAGACTGTTTGTTTAAAAAAACCTACATTTTAAACAATAAGTTATTGAATCTCATCTTTTTTACAACACTTTTAAAGTACCGAGGGTTTAAAAGATGAAAGAGCAGTTTAAATGGTTTTTAAATAAAAAAATCATATGTTTTAGTACAATTTTAAAAGGAAGAAGGCTTAATCCTCAATAACAGGAAATACTCGCTTATTAAACACTAAAAGTATTCCTACCCCAGTACTTATTGCCATGTCAGCAATATTAAAAACAGGATCAAAGAAGGTAAAATGACTCCCTCCTACACCTGGCACCCATTCTGGCCAAGTCCATGAGGTAAATGGAAAACGTAACATATCTACCACACAACCTTGCATCATATTACTATAACCAGCACCATTGATTTGCGACACTCCAGAATACCCTATCCAATCGTTGTATTGTATATTAAAAGTCGTCCCTGAATCAAAAATTAATCCATAAAATAAGGAGTCGACATTGTTCCCAAAAGCCCCAGCAAAAATTAAAGAAATAGCTACAATTAATAATTTAGGAGCATCTTTTTTTATGGAACTCACCAACCAATAGGCTATAAACCCAATAGCAATTAATCTAAATGATGTTAAAAATACTTTTGCAAATGGTTCGCTTATCGGCAAGAAGTCGCTTAATTTACTTCCCCAAGCCATTCCAGGGTTTTCTACAAAACGGATTTCAAACCAATTAAGACCAAATACATTAATGTGTTCTCCTAAACTGAAATTTGTTTTTATATATAATTTTGATATCTGATCAACAATCAATATCAGTGCAATTAATCCAATACTCTTTTTTAAATTCATTCGTACGATTATTTCAATTGAAGTCTACTCAATCATAATTATACCCCTCATGGGTTTTAACGATTGCTAAAGTAATAAATTATTATTTTGCTTTAACAATCTTTATGTTTCCTTTAGCTGTTTTTAGCATGAAATTAGACCTTCCAATAGGTAAAACTTCTTGAGTAATTGTTCCTGATTTAGAAACCACAACTACTTCTCCACTTTTTGCAGTCAAGTTAATATCTCCTGAAACCGTTTTTATGTCGAAATTTCCAGAGACTTTGTTTAAATAACAATTACCTGAAAATAAGTTCGTTCCCATAGAATTATATTTACCGGTAACACTAACATTACCTACATCACTTGACACTATTGTTTGTAAATCTTTTGGAATTATAATTTCAACAGCAATTGCATGTACTTTATGAGTACTTAATTTATCTTGATTGTTCGGAAATGTAAACGCGATATTTCCAGAAATATGGAGCTTCTTATTTTCTCTTTTCTCAGTAATTACAAAATGATTAGCGTATTCTCCTTCGCTTATTGCTTTTATTATTACTCGATTAGATTTTGCCGAACTTAATGTAATTGTAAATACATTATCTAAATCAAACAGTAAATGAGTTACCGAATCATCAATAGTAATGACATGTTTTACTTTTTTTTGAGAAAACCCAAACATACAAGTTATTAGAAATATGCAAATAAATGATTTCAAATTAAAATCCTCTTTTAAAGTTAATATAGCTGCTACCCGAAAGTTTTAAATAAAACTTAATTTATTTATCAGGTTGAGCTTGTCTAAATCCATCGCGTATTAACTTCTATAAAACTTCGACAATCTCAGTTTGACAAATCTATTTATTACAAGAAATTAGGCTTTTTATTTTTAAGCACTAACAAAGTTCTGTTAAATAATACCAATAAAATCCAAAATGCACAATAACAACCTCTCAGGTAATAATGAATTAATGTAACTATGTTACACAAAAAACGCTCCAAAAAGGAGCGTTTTTTTATCTATTCTATGATAGATTTATTATTTCTGTAAGTTTTTAGCCTCAATACTTAATGTAGCATGTGGAACTATTCTAAGGCGCTCTACACTAATTAATTTACCTAAAACTCTACATACTCCGTATGTTTTATTTTCAATACGTACCAATGCATTTTTCAAATCACGAATAAACTTTTCTTGACGTATAGCCAATTGCATATTACGTTCTTTACTCATTGTTTGTGATCCTTCATCAAATGCTTTAAACGTTGGTGAGGTATCCTCAGTCCCATTATTATGATCATTCATATAAGCACTTTTTAACAATTCAATATCAGCTTTTGCTTTTTCTATTTTAGCTTCTATAATTACTCTAAATTCTTCTAAATGTTCATCTGAGTATCTTTCTTTTATATCCTTTGACATCTTTTTTTAAATTTTTTCAATAAATAATTTGGTTTCTATATTGTCAAAAGCAATATCTATACCATTATTTACCGTGGTTAGTAAATCAATTTTTTCGGTTAAGGTCTCCGTTTTAATATAATTCTCAAGTGCTCCATTAATAGCTTTTTCTAAAATACCATTCTTTTGAATCGTCACTGTAATTTTATCTGTTACTTCAAACCCAGAATCTTTACGTAAATTCTGAATTCTATTGACCAGTTCTCTCGCAATCCCCTCATTACGGAGCTCCTCAGAAATAGTAACATCTAATGCTACTGTTAACCCGTTTGCATTAGCTACAGACCAACCTTCAATATCTTGAGAAGATATTTCAACATCTTCTAGGCTCAATTTAATATTTTTTCCATTAATATCAAGCGAAATTTCACCATTTTGTTCAATTTCTACAATTTTTTCTTGATCAAACTGCATAATTACACCTGCAACCGCTTTCATATCTTTTCCAAAACGTGGACCTAAAGCTTTAAAATTAGGTTTTATCTGTTTTACTAAAATTCCAGAAGCGTCATCTAATAATTCTATTTCCTTCACATTAACTTCTGATTTTATCAAATCAGAAACCGCCAATATTTCTTCTCTTTCAACCGAATTCATTACAGGAATCATTACTCGTTGTAATGGTTTACGCACATTAATCTTTTCCTTAGCTCTTAACGATAATACTAATGAAGATATTGTTTGTGCCTTTTCCATTTTACTTTCCAATGATTTATCAATAATAGTTAAATCCGCTACGGGAAAGTTTACTAAATGCACGCTTTCTTCTGCATTTTTATTCGTAGTATTCGTTAAATCTTTATACAAACGATCCATAAAGAAAGGTGCAACTGGAGCAGACAGCTTAGCAATCGTTTCTAAACAGGTATATAATGTTTGATAAGCAGAAATTTTATCCTGTGCATATTCTCCTTTCCAAAAGCGCCTTCGACTCAAACGCACAAACCAGTTACTCAAGTGTTCTTGTACAAAATCTGAAATAGCACGAGTAGCTTTTGTCGGCTCATACCCTCCATAGTACTCATCTACTTTTTGCACTAAAGTATGTAACTCAGACAATACCCAACGATCAATCTCTGGTCTATTTTCTATAACAATATCAGCTTCTGAATAATTGAAATTATCTAAATTCGCATATAAACTGAAGAACGAATACGTGTTGTACAATGTTCCGAAAAACTTTCTACTCACCTCCGTAATTCCGTCTAAATCAAATTTCAAATTATCCCATGGGTTTGCATTAGAAATCATATACCAACGTGTAGCATCAGGTCCGAATTTATCTAACGTAGAAAAAGGATCAATTCCATTCCCTAAACGTTTAGACATTTTTTGTCCTTTTTTATCTAACACTAAACCATTAGACACTACATTTTTATATGCCTTATCATTAAAGACTAAGGTCGCAATTGCGTGTAATGTATAGAACCATCCACGAGTTTGATCCACTCCCTCGGCAATAAAGTCAGCTGTTTTCCACGTATTATCTACCAACTCTTTATTCTCAAACGGATAATGCCATTGTGCATACGGCATTGCTCCTGAATCAAACCAAACATCAATTAAATCAGCTTCACGTTTCATTGGTTGTCCTGAATTTGACACCAATATAATTTTGTCAACTACATTTTTATGTAAATCGATATGCTTATAATTTGCATCAGACATATCTCCTACAACAAACTCAGCAAAAATATCAGATTCCATTACTCCTGCAGCAACCGCACGATTCATCTCTTCTTTTAACTCTGCAACAGAACCCATTATTTTTACTTCTGTACCGTCTTCTGTTCTCCAGATTGGTAATGGAATTCCCCAAAAACGAGAACGTGATAAGTTCCAGTCATTGGCATTTTTCAACCAATTACCAAAACGACCAGTTCCTGTTGCTTCTGGTTTCCAGTTAACTTCTTCATTTAAAGAATGCATACGCTCTTTAACATCCGTCACTTTAATAAACCAAGAGTCTAATGGATAATACAAAATTGGTTTATCAGTTCTCCAGCAATGTGGATAACTGTGGACGTATTTTTCAACCTTAAAGGCTTTATTTTCTTCTTTTAATTTTATAGCTATTTGAACATCTACTGATTTTTCTGGCGCTTCACCATCAGCATAATATTCATTCTTTACGTACATCCCTGCAAATTCCCCCATATCCTTGGTGAATTTCCCCTGTAAATCTACTAATGGCACTAAATTATCATTAATATCTTTTACTAATAATGGCGGTACACCAGCATCTTTAGCAACTAATGCATCATCTGCCCCAAAAGTCGGCGCAGTATGTACTATTCCTGTTCCGTCTTCTGTAGTAACAAAATCTCCAATGATTACTCTAAATGCTTCTTCAGGAGTTTCATATGGCAATGCATATGGCAATAATTGTTCATATTTAATTCCAACTAAATCAATTCCTTTATGTTCTGAAACAATTAAATATGGAATTTGATTTGCTCCTGATTGGTAATCCTCTAAAGCTTCTTCGTTTTCAACTTGGTTAAACTTTTTACCAGCAAATTGCTTCCCTACTAAATTCTTAGCCAAAATTACGTTTGTAGCTTCAAATGTATACTGGTTGAATGTTTTTACCAATACATAATCAATCTTAGCTCCTACTGTTAAGGCAGTGTTACTTGGCAACGTCCAAGGAGTAGTTGTCCAGGCTAATAAATGCACCTCACCTTCCACTGCTAATGCTAATGGTAACGTGTTTTTTACCGCTTTAAATTGCGCTACAATGGTAGTATCCGTAACATCCTGATATGCTCCAGGCTGATTAATTTCGTGCGAACTTAACCCTGTTCCTGCTTTTGGTGAATATGGTTGAATTGTATATCCTTTGTAAATTAAATCTTTCTCATAAATTTGTTTTAACAACCACCATACACTTTCCATGTATTTTGGTTTATAAGTAATATACGGATCGTCCATATCAACCCAATACCCCATCTTTTCAGTTAGGCTATTCCAGATATCAGTGTATTTCATTACTGCTTTTTTACAGGCAATATTGTATTCTTCAACAGTGATTTTTGTGCCGATATCCTCCTTAGTAATTCCTAGTTCTTTTTCTACTCCAAGCTCTACTGGCAAACCATGAGTATCCCAACCTGCTTTACGTTTTACTTGAAATCCTTTTTGAGTTTTGTAACGGCAAAAAATATCTTTAATGGTACGCCCCATTACGTGATGAATTCCTGGCATTCCGTTAGCAGAAGGTGGTCCTTCAAAAAACACGAATGGTTTATTATCATCACGAGTAGTTATACTTTTATCAAAAATATTATTTTCCTCCCAAAACTTTAATATTTCATCAGCAACATTTGGCAAGTTAAGCCCCTTGTATTCCGTAAACTTCGCACTCATTTTGTTCTTTGTTTTATAAGTACGCGAAAATAAGCAATTTATAGGAGAAAGATGTTGTTTACACTTTGAAATAGCAGACTACCTCATCTACAACAGATTCTATTGTAGTTTGCGCTGCTATTACAATCTCAGAAGTATATTTTATAGCTTCATTTGCCGTTGTACTACCAATACAAAAAGCCATTATGTTTTTTAATGAATTTACTTGAGTATAACTTTGCACTCCACTTGGACTGTAAAACAAAACAGCTTTAAAGTCTTCTTCAAATTTCTGAAAATTTAATGTAGTATTATATAAAATTTCCTCCGTAAAACTAATCTTGTTTTGTGACAGAGCATCTGGCAATTCATTTCTTCTTTTATCTCCACAGAAAAAAACAACTGGTTCATTTTTATAATTTTTCACAATAAAAGCAGCTAAATCAGAGGCATTTTTCGAAACTTCAACAATATTATAGCCATTTTCAACTAACAGTAAAGCTGTTTTTTCTCCCACGCAAAACACATTACAAATTTTTGCTTTCGACTTAATTAGCATTCTTGCAGTATTCTGACTAGTTACAATAGCGTTATCAACAACTACCTTATTCGTAAACGATCGTTTTTCTATAGAAATAGCGTTGTATTCTACTACATCAATATTTGTGTTCAATATAATTTCTCGCTGAGATAGAGTAAGTTTTTTAGTAGACAAAACCTTTATATCCCTCATCACAACAATTATTTAAGTTCCTTTTTGATTTCTTTCATTAATACTGCTCCTCCATTAGATAATATTTCTTGAGCACAATGCTTTCCTAAATCTTTAACTTCTATCAACTCAACATCTTCTAACCGAACTTCAATTTTATGCTCACCATCTAATGAAAATAAAACCCCTTTAAAAGAAATTTGATTATTCTCTATTGTAGCTAAAGCACCAATCGGCGCAGTACAACCTCCTTCCAACTCTCGCAAAAACTCTCTTTCAACTCTAGTGCAAATCTCTGTAGTTGTATCGTTTAATTTAGCAACCGCTTCAGTAGTAAAAATATCATTCTCCAAAGTATGTACTACTACTGCTCCTTGTGCCGGAGCTGGAATCATCCAATCTAAATCGATATAGTTTTCAGGCAATACCTCAATACGCTCTAATCCAGCTTTCGCAAAAATAGCTCCTCCCCAACTACTCTCTTCTAATTTCTGTAGTCGTAAATTAACATTCCCACGTAAATCGACCACATTATGTTTTGGGTATTTATGCAACCATTGTGCTTTACGACGTAAGCTACCTGTAGCAATAATTCCTTCACTATTTAAGAAATCTATCCCTTTATGTACTAGTATATCCAATGTATTGGCCCGTTCCAAAACAGCTGATTGACGAATTCCAATAGGTAGCGCTGTTGGAACATCCTTCATAGAGTGTACTGCAATATCCACAGTTCCATTCAACATAGCCACATCTAAGCTTTTGGTAAATATTCCTGTAACTCCTAATTCATATAAAGGTTTATCTAACACTAAATCTCCAGTAGACTTTACTGGAATTAATTCGGTTTTATATCCTAAATCAACTAACTTTTGCTGTACAGTTCTTGCCTGCCATAGTGCTAGTTGACTATCACGAGTACCTATTTTTATAACTTTTTCCATTCTTGTTTATAGTTGGAATACTTTTGAAATCACAGCGATACTTTCACTTGTTGTAGTGTCACCTGCTTTTAAATGATTTGCAAAATGCTTTGTGATTTTCTGAATAATTCTATCTGACAATACTTCTGCTTGCTCTTGATTAAAATTATTATTTTTCTTGCACTGATAATCTATTTCTTCCGCTTTAATTTCGTGCAATTTAGACTTTAAAGCCTTTATTGTTGGTGTAAATTTTCTTGTTTCCAACCAAGCTAGAAATTCAACCTTAACTTCATCAATTATTTCAATTGCTTGAGGCAAATGTTTCTTTCTTTTTTCTAAAGTATCATCGGTAACTTTAGATAAATCATCCAAATGAACCAATGTTACATTTGGCAATTCCAACACATCATCAGATACATTTTTAGGAATTGATAAATCTAATAACAATATCTCTTTATTTGTTGCTGATAATACTTCTTTATCAATAGTAGGTTGCTGCGCACCTGTAGCAACAATAACAATATCTGATTGAGAGATTTCAGATTGAAGATTCCCATAATCCTTTACCGTTAAATGGAATTTTCCCGCTATAGCCTCTGCCTTTCCTTTAGTTCTATTAATTAATGATATATGCTTATTATCAATATGCTTTACAAGGTTTTCACAAGTATTTCTTCCAATTTTACCAGTTCCAAAAAGCAAAATATTTTTATCGGAAACATTTTTTACATTATTCAAAATATATTGAACTGATGCATACGATACCGAAGTAGCTCCAGAGCTAATTTCAGTTTCATTTTTAATTTTCTTACTAGCACGAATTACTTCATTAATCAATCGCTCCATAAAAGCATCAATCATTCCGTGTTTTTTAGACAATACAAAACTTGTTTTTAGCTGACTAATAATTTCAAAATCACCTAATATCTGACTATCCAACCCCGTACCTACTTTAAACATATGCGCGATGGCCTCATTGCTTTTATACACATAGGCTACTTTTTGAAAATCTTCAATAGTCCCTTCTGTATTCTCACATAAATGTTTAATTAATTGAAAAGGATGTTCTGCAAAACCATACAGCTCTGTTCTATTACAAGTAGATGTAACAATCAAATTAGAAATCCCTTCAACTTTAGCTTGCTGTAGTAACGCTTCTTTTTTTTGAGCATCTAAACTAAATAAACCTCTAACCTTAGCGTCGGCTTTTTTATAACTTAGTCCAATAGCATAAAATGTTGTTCCTTCTGGCTGTAATCTTTCTTGCATAGTATTCATTATCATGAATGACAAAAATATGACGAAGATTCATAAAAAAGTATCGCTGAAAGTTCTTTTTATATCGTTTTTTAATTTTTATACACATAATACAATTAAAAACAGTCGTAAAAGCTTATTTTTGTAGTAAATCAGTGTATTTAAGCTGTTTTTATTTAGAGTCATTCTAAATAAAAACTTGTTAATTTATGTGAAAAAAATGTAAAAAAAACAACGCTAAAAGAACCATGGAAGAAATAATACTAGAAAAAGGTTTTTTCGTACTACTCTTTAAAAATGAAACAGATACGGCACAACATTTTAAAAAAGATATTGATACGAAATTCATTCAATTTCATTTTTGTTTAAAGGGAAGTTCCCTTTTTAATTACAACAATAGAAGTTACTCTTTTGAAGTATCAGATATGAAAAACATGCTATTGTATAACACTTTACAAAAGCTCCCAGTAGACTTAAACCTTCAAACAAATTCTTGGGTAATTTCTATATTCATCTCTATTGAAAAATTTCATTCATTATTTTCTCAGGAAGCAGCTTATATTCCTTTTTTAAGCGATGAAAACAAGACTAAAAAATATTATGATGAAGCACAAACAACACCACAAATGGCTATTGTTCTAAATCAGGTACTAAATTTTAATGTAAACAGCTCTATAAAAACATTATATGTTAAAGGGAAGGTATACGAATTATTGAGTTTGTTTTTTAACACCAATGAAGGAGTAGAGAGTGACAAATGCCCTTTTTTAATTGATGAAGATTATGTTCAGAAAATAAAAAAAGCAAAAGATATTGTTATCAATCGTATGGCTGAACCACCAAGTTTACAAGAACTCGCTGATGAGGTTGGGTTAAGTTTAAAAAAAATAAAAGAAGGGTTTAAACAAATTTACGGCGATACGGTGTTTAACTTCTTGTTTCATTATAAAATGGAACACGCCAGAAGAGTATTAGAAACAAATACATTTAATGTTAATGAAGTTGGAGTACAGGTAGGCTATAGTACTTCAAGTCATTTTATCGCTGCATTTAAAAAAAAATTCGGTATTACCCCTAAAAAATATGTACAATCCTTAAATCAATAAGTAAAATCAATGAAAGGTGTGTTATTAGTTAATTTAGGATCCCCAGACAGTACAGATCCTAAAGATGTAAAAAAATATTTAAATGAATTTTTAATGGACCCTCGAGTAATCGATGTTCCTTTTTTATTACGTGCATTTATTGTTAGAGGAATTATTCTAAATACGCGTCCAAAAAAATCAGCTGCTGCGTATGCAAAAATATGGTGGAAGGAAGGCTCTCCTTTAATTGTTTTATCTGAACGACTACAAAGAAAGGTTCAAAAAACTACTAAAACCCCTGTCAGTTTAGCAATGCGTTATGGCGCTATGACTATCAAAAAAGGAATGCAAGAATTGGTTGATAAAGGCGTAGATGACATTCTTGTTTTACCTTTATATCCGCAGTTTGCAATGGCTACGACAGAAACGATCACTGTTTTAGCTGATAAATTACAAAAAGAATATTTCCCTAAAGTAAAATTAAGTTATTTTCCTGCTTTTTATAACAGAGAAGACTATATTGATGTGCTATCAAACTCAATACAAAAACAAATAAGAAACCTAGATTATGAACACTTATTGTTCTCATACCACGGGATTCCAGAACGTCATATTAGAAAACAAGATATCACAAAATCACATTGTAAAATAGACGGAAGCTGTTGCGAAACCCCTTCTAAAGCGCATCAATTTTGTTACCGTCATCAATGTTTTTTAGCAACAAAATCAGTTGCTAAAAAATTAAACTTAAAAGAAGGAACTTATAGCACCTCCTTTCAATCACGTTTAGGGATGGATCAATGGTTATTACCATATACAGACAGAACAATTGAAAAATTCGGATTAAATGGAATGAAAAAAATGGCCGTTGTTACCCCAGCATTCGTTTCCGATTGTTTAGAAACATTAGAAGAAATTGCTATGGAAGGAGCAGCATTATTTAAAGAAGTTGGAGGAGAAGAATTCAAGACACTTTCTTGCTTAAATGATGATGATGCATGGGCTAACACTATAGCTAGTTGGGTTGATGAATGGGCAGAAACAAGTTAAGAATTTTGATAATGAAATATTAGATACAAGACCTAATTTTACTCATAGAATAAAGAAAAAAACTAAAGAAATAATTTCTTTTTCTAAGGGTTAAAAAGTAAAACAATTATTGATTTTAGGGAGATGACACATTAAAAAATATGCAAAAAAAAAATTCATCCATACTAGGTACGGAACCCATAGGTAAGCTATTGGTTTCACAAGCGCTACCTGCAGCTATAGGCATATTAGTACTCTCACTAAATATGATTATAGATACCATTTTTGTGGGAAGGTGGATTGGACCTATGGCAATTGCAGCAATTACAATTGTAATGCCCATTGTATATTTAATTTCATCTATAGGAATGGCTATTGGAGTTGGTGGCGCTTCAATTATTTCAAGAGCTTTAGGCGCAAATAACTATGATAAAGCGCAACGTGTTTTTGGAAATCAAATAGCAATATCTTTGGGACTCGCAATTGTATTAGTAATTACAGGCTTAGTTTTTAAAGAATATGCATTGACCTTATTTGGTGCAAAAGGAGCCATTATTCCACCAGCACTAACCTATTATACAATTGCTATGTTCGGTGCACCTTTTTTAGCTTTATGCATGACTGGGAATCCGGTTGTACGAGCTGAAGGAAAACCAAAATTTGCAATGATGGCATTAATATCACCTGCAATAGCAAATATTATATTAGACTATTTATTTATTGATGTATTTAATTATGGAATGGCAGGAGCTGCTTGGGCAACTGCAATATCCTATATAGCGTGTTTTATAACTATTTTATACTTCTTTCTTTCTAAACATAGTGAGCTAAAAATTAAATTAAAATGCTTTGTTTTAGAATGGACTATTTTAAAAGAAATTACATCCTTAGGTAGTGTAACTTTAGCACGGCAAGCTGCGGTGAGTGTTCTTGCTATTGTACTCAATCATATTCTATTTAAATATGGAGGAGAAATTTCCATTGCAGTTTATGGTATCATTAGCAGAATGTTAATGTTTGCATTATTTCCTGTTTTAGGAATTGCACAAGGGTTTTTACCAATTGCAGGATATAATTACGGGGCAGAGAAACCTAAACGAGTAAGAGAAAGTATCAACACCTCAATTATTTATGGCTCAGGGTTAGCGTTGCTTATTTTTATCATGATAATGCTTTTCCCAGAAGCAATTGTACGTGTTTTTACGGATGATCCTCAATTACTAAAAGAAACTCCTAACGCCTTACGATGGGTTTTCTGTGTTACTCCATTAATCGCTATACAAATAATAGGAGCTGGATATTTTCAGGCGATAGGAAAATCAATCCCAGCATTACTATTAACACTTACAAAGCAAGGTTTTTTTCTTATTCCATTAATCATAATCTTACCTAATTATTTTGGTTTATTAGGAGTCTGGATGGCCTTTCCAATTGCTGATTTATTATCCACTTTAATTACTGGTTTTTTCTTAAATAAGGAAATTAGGTTACATTTAAACCCTGTAATAAAAAACAACATATGATTGAATATTATAATTATATAAAAGCGTTACACCTTATTTTTGTCATTACATGGTTTGCAGGTTTATTCTATATTGTTCGCTTGTTTATATATCAAATAGAAGCCTCTTTAAAACCCTCTCCTGATAAAGAAATTTTAGGGGAACAGCTTAAAATAATGGCAAATAGATTATGGAATATTATCACATGGCCATCAGCAATCCTAACACTTATTTTAGCACCAATATTATTGTATTTAAATCAAGGGTTACTAAATGCCCCATGGATGCATGTAAAACTCGGCTTTGTTATATTATTATATGTCTACCATTTTAAATGTCAACAGATATTTCAACAATTACAAAAAGGGGAAATAAAATACAGCTCTAACTTTATGCGTTTATTTAATGAAGGTGCTACCATTATTTTATTTTCTGTGATCTTTTTGGTCATTGTCCGCCATGAATTGAATTGGGTCTTCGGAGTATTAGGAATCATCATATTCTCCATTATTTTAATGATTTTAGTTAAAATATATAAGCGTTACCGAGAAAAAAAATAATTGGTTTGATTATTGCTATATTTACGCAATGAACATCAGAAAACTTTCTTTACGACTTCGTATATTTTTATCCATGATTTTCTTGGTATTATTAGCTTCTGTTTTAATGGCATCAATGGCTATTTATCAATACAACGAAGAGGCAGGGGAGTATCATAATGATCGATTACAACGAAAAGAACGCACGGTAAAGGATCAAATTGAGTACCAGCTAAAAGCAAAAACTACGTATCCAATAGCAACAGTAAACATTCCACTTATTTTTAAAGAGAAAAATTTTATTTATGAATTAGCCGATGTCCATAAACTAGAAATAAAACTATATAATTTTAAAGGAGAGTTTTTAATTGCCTCTAGCGCTTCGTCTATAGGAGAACAAACAGATATTGCTCCAGAAAAACTACCTTCAAAAATTTTAGAAGCGCTAAAAAAAAATATTGATAAAAGACATATTACAAAAACTACAGAAAAAGGAAAAGTAACACAATCCTCTTATAGCTACATTACTGATAATCAATTTAAACCATTAGCCATTTTGGCACTTCCTTATATTCAAGACAACCAATTTATTACTAGGGAGCTAGAAGAGTTTTTGAGGCGCTTAGGGATTGTGTATTCTATTGTATTATTGATTGCTATTATTTTAGCTTATTTTTTATCAAAATATATTACAAAGTCATTAAAACATATTAGTGAAAAAATCAATCAAACACGATTGGACAAACGCAACACAAAAATTGAAATTGACAATGTAAGTGAAGAGATTAGTTCCTTAGTAACTTCATACAATAGTATGATTGACCAACTTCAAGAGAGTGCTGTAAAATTAGCGACTAGTGAACGGGAACAGGCTTGGAGAGAAATGGCCAAACAAGTTGCTCATGAAATAAAGAACCCACTTACACCAATGCGACTGACTATTCAAAGTTTTCAACGAAAATTTAATCCTCAAGATGAAGATATCGATCAGAAAATTGATGAATATTCAAAAACACTCATTCAACAAATAGATACTATGAGTGCTATAGCTGAGGCATTTTCAAACTTTGCTAAAATGCCTGCTCAAAAAAACGAGACTTTAAATATCGTTGAAGTTATTCGTTTGGCACTGGATATATTTAATGAAGGATGTATTGAATTTACTACAGAAAAGGAAAATATTATTGCTAATTTCGACAGAACTCAATTGATACGAGTTGTTACCAATTTGGTTAAAAATGCTATTCAAGCAAGTGCTTCAAACGAAAAACCAACTGTAAAAGTTAATATACTGGACAATCTATCTATAATTAACATCACCGTTTCTGATAATGGAATTGGAATTAAAAACGAAAATAAAACCAAAATATTTGAACCTAAATTTACCACAAAAACAAGTGGCATGGGACTTGGCTTAGGGATGGTAAAAAATATTGTGGAAACTTACAACGGAAGTATTACTTTTACATCAGAAGAACATAAAGGAACTGTATTTACAATTACCTTACCTAAAAATCCACCTGTGGGGTAAATAAAACATTTTACAATTAAAAAGAACACTGCAAGCAATTATGAATTACGAGAATATTTTAGTGCAACAAGAAAACGGTTTAGGGACAATTACGATTAACCGTCCTAAAAAATTAAATGCTTTAAACAAAGCTACAATTGCCGAATTACATCAAGCATTTGATGCTTTAAATAATGACGAAAACACAAAGGTTATTATCATTACTGGCCGTGGAGAAAAAGCTTTTGTTGCTGGAGCTGATATTTCTGAATTTGCAGATTTCTCAGTTGCTCAAGGAGCTGAATTAGCAAAAAATGGACAAGATATTTTATTTGATTTTGTAGCAAACTTATCAACCCCAGTAATAGCAGCTGTAAATGGTTTTGCTTTAGGAGGTGGGTTAGAATTAGCGATGGCAGCTCATTTCAGAGTTGCTAGTGATAATGCAAAAATGGGATTGCCAGAAGTATCTTTAGGAGTAATACCTGGTTATGGAGGAACGCAACGTTTACCTCAATTAGTGGGTAAAGGAAAGGCAATGGAATTGGTAATGACTGCAGGGATGATTGGTGCTGAAGAAGCAAAATCTTGTGGTTTAGTAAATCATGTTACTACTCAAGAGGAATTACTGCCATTAGCTCAAAAAATCGCAGGTAAAATTATGCGTAATTCATCAGTCGCTATTGCACATGCTATACAAGCCATTAACGATAATTATACTGACGGAACTAATGGGTTTGAAACGGAAATCACACAGTTCGGAATATGCTTTGGAACGGAAGACTTTAAAGAAGGAACTACAGCTTTTTTAGAAAAAAGAAAAGCTGTTTTTCCAGGAAAATAAATCACATTGCAACACGTATTAACCCTCATATATTTCTAAATAAATTATAGAAAGGTATGAGGGTTTCATTTTTACATTAACACTTCTTTATAAATTCTTGTAAAGCAACAATAACTTCCTGCTGGTTTTCAATGTGACTCATATGACCATCAGGAAGCTCTATTTTCTGAACACTTGTTCCTTTTACCTGATCAACTAAATCTTCATAATTCAACACTGGATCTTTCTTACCAAGAATCATCATTTTAGGATACGGCGAAAAATGCAATAGCGCTTCTCTATCAAAACGAACTTTCATCCCTTCTTGAGCCGCAATATACCCTTGCAAAGGAGTTTTTAAAGCTTCCTTTTTAACTTGTTTTATTTCTTCTTGAAACAAAGTCCTATTCTTAGGTCTAAACAAATTACTGATGGACATTCGCACCAAATTACTGTAATTAGTTTTTACAGCTTCAATTGCTCTGTTTCTCAACTGAATACGTTCTGAGTCATCTGCTCGTGTAGTAGAATTTAATAAACATAAGCCTTTTACACTATCAGGGGATGCCTCAGCAAAAGCTAAAGCTACATAGCCTCCCATAGAGTGCCCTACAAAAATAGAGCGACGGATTTTTAAAAAATATAACACCTTAGCAACCACCTCAGCCATTAAATCCATTGAATGTACATATCCAAAACATGCTGTTTTCCCGTGCCCCAATAAATCAATACAAACTACTCTATTTCTTTTTATTAATTCTGGTTTTATAGCATCCCACATAGTTGAATTTTCCAAAAAACCATGTAATAAAACTAGGGTATTTCCTTTTCCTTCATCGGTATAAAAAACAGTAGTTCCTTTATAATCTAATTGCATCTATAATTGCTTAATTTTAAACACTGCAAAGATACTTATAGTTCCTAAAAAATCAATTATATTGTACTAATCCTACTTATATAATTTAATGAATTCAGATTCTTTACGACAAACATTAAAAACCGTTTAAAGTGGCGATACAAGACATTACTAAATACACCTATAAAAATAGCTTCTCGCTAAGCGTGATACAGTTTGATAACGCTTGCATAATGAATCAATCTGAACAGGTTGACGCATATAGTATATACTGGATTAAAAAAGGATCAGGTATTTATCATATTGATTTTGAAAATTATTCTTTTGATGGGAATGTGCTTTTCTTTTTATCTCCAGGACAAGTTTTTTCAGTAGACTCTGAGGAAATTAAAGAAGCTTATAAACTTACTTTTTTAAGAGATTTTTATTGCATACAAACCCACGATAAAGAAGTAGCATGTAATGGCCTACTTTTTAATACTATTTATGACACTCCTTTTTTACAGCCAACAGCAAATGATACTACAAAATTAAATTTTATCATAAACTGTTTAGTTGATGAATTAAAACAGTCAAAAACTGGTCAGTATGATATGCTACAAGCGTATTTAAAACAATTTATTGTACATGCTGTTCGTATTAAAACAGCACGCTATCAAATAAAAGATGATGTTGAATCGCAACTTTTTAAAGACTTCAGTGTATTGGTTGAACAAAACTATAAAACACTTCATTCCGTAACTGAATACGCAGCCCGTTTAGGGATTTCACCAAAATCATTAACCAAACATTTTCAAAAAATAGGTTCAAAAACTCCTAGTGATTTTATTAAAAATAGAATCATTCTCGAAGCTAAACGACAATTACTATACTCTACAGATTCTGTAAAACAAATAGCCTTTAATTTAGGATATAATGATCCTGCTTATTTTACTAGGTTCTTCACAAAATCTACTACAAAATCGCCATTACGCTTTAAAACAGATCATAAAAAGTAAACAGTCCAAGCAAAAGGAACTTTTGTCCATTTTTTGAAGTCTATTCCTGTCGCATCTTTGTACTATCAATAAACAACTCCTGTAAACAGGAATATAAAACAAAGAGATATGGACATACAATTAAATCAAAATGAGTTTCAGGAAACAATAGCAAATAATACCGCTGTAGCAATCGATTTTTATGCCGATTGGTGTGGTCCTTGCCAAACATTATTACCAACTGTTCACAAATTGGCTAAAGAATATGATGGTCAAGTTACCATCAAGAAAATTAACGTGGATAAAAACAGAGAACTAGCTGCCAAATTTGGAGTACGAAGCATACCCACCCTAGTCTATTTACATAAAGGAAAAGAAGTGAATAGACATAGCGGATTAATTTCTGAAGGAATGTTAAAAGGGCATTTAAATCAATTAAAAAATCTGTAATTATGGAAAAATCAATAGAAAAACAATGCCCGAATTGCTGGGGGTATCAGGAATATGACGAAGAATATTCTGAAAGAAAATTATGTGAATGCAAAACAAAAAATAGTAATACAAATCATTAAAATAATATAGTTATGAGTACACGAATAGAAACATTAAACCCAAAAACAACAACAGGAAAATCAAAAGAATTATTTAATGCAGTAGAAAATAAATTAGGTTTTATCCCAAATTTAATAAAGGTCTTTGGGAACTCTCCTGCAACTTTACAAGCCTACTTAACCTTAGGAGAATTAACTGCTAGCGGGAATTTCTCTAACAAATATAGAGAACAGTTGGCCTTAGCTATTGCAGAATCTAACAGCTGTAACTATTGTTTATCGGCACATACTACCATTGGTAAAATGAACGGATTAACTGAAGAGCAAACTAAGCAAAGTAGGCAAGGGATTGCAAACGATGCAAAAACACAAGCCGGACTACAATTTGCAAAAGATGTAACTGAAAACAAAGGAATGGTATCTACTGAAGCTATTAATACTGTAAAAGCAGCTGGATATAACGATGGAGACATTTTAGAAATTGTATTAAATGTAGTCTCTAATACATTAACCAATTATGTAAACCATATAGCTCAGACAGAAATTGATTTTCCAAAAGTAGAATCAGGAAAATTTACAGTAACACAATAATTAAAGAACACATAATATGAAAAATTTAATCACAGGAGTATTCTTATTATTATTTACCTTTTCAATAAATGCACAAGACTCAGCGGTAAAAACAATTACTTTAGAGCAAACTAAAGGAGAATTTACTCAAAAATCAATGACTTTAAGTGAGGGTACTTATGTATTCAATGTAACAAATAACAATGCAGCTCCAGAAGTTGGTTTGGTATTAATTCAAGACGGTAAAGATGGTTCAAATGCAAAAAACCATATTGCAAATGCATATGTTTCTCAAATGGTAAAACTGAATCTTCAAAAGAAGTAACGCTCACAAAAGGAACTTATAAATATTTCTGTCCTTTTAATAAAACACCAGAATACACTTTAGTTGTTGAGTAGTTAATCAACTAAAATTTAAATAAAAAATGGCAATCTAGTAGATTGCCATTTTTAACACTAAACCCCATCTATCATGGATTCATGATGTCTTCAATTTCTTCTGCTTCAATAGGAATGTTACGCATTAAATTAAACGGATCTCCTTTTTCTTGAATAACCACATCATCTTCTAAACGAATCCCGAAACCTTCTTCTGGAATATATATTCCTGGTTCAACCGTAAATACCATATTCGCTTGCATCGGTTCTGTTAAAATACCATAATCATGCGTATCTAGCCCCATATGATGGCTTGTTCCATGCATAAAGTACTTTTTATATGCTGGCCATTTTGGGTCTTCGTTTTTAACATCAACTTTATCTATCAAACTCAATCCTAATAATTCAGACGTCATTAATTTACCAACCTCAACATGATAATCCGCCCAAATAGTCCCAGGAGTTAACATTTTAGTTGCTTCATTTTTAACACGATTCACCGCATTATACACTGCTTTTTGTCGGTCGGTAAAACGCCCTGACACAGGAATTGTTCTACTCATATCAGAAGAAAAATTAGCATATTCCGCCCCCACATCTAACAAAATTAAATCTCCTGCTTTACACTCTTGGTTATTTTCTATATAATGCAATACATTCGCATTATTCCCCGAAGCAACAATTGGAGTATATGCAAAACCTTTTGAGCGATTGTTTAAAAACTCATGCATGAATTCAGCCTCAATATTGTATTCAAAAATTCCTGGTTTTACAAAATTCAAAATTCTACGAAACCCTTTTTCTGTAATATTACAAGCTTGTTGAATTAAGTCTAGTTCTATTTCGTGTTTTACAGAACGTAAACGCTGTAAAATTGGATTAGACTTCGCTACTGAATGTGCTGGGTATTTCTGTAACAACCATTTTGTAAAACGAGCTTCACGAGTTTCCGTTTCAACATTAGCACGATAATGCTCGTTCGTGTTAATATACACGGTATCACATTGTGTCATAATTTCAAACAACACCTTTTCTAGGTCTTGCAACCAATATACAGTTTTAACTCCTGAAGTTTCAAAAGCTTTTTCTTTCGTTAATTTTTCACCTTCCCAAACTGCAATATGCTCATTGGTTTCTTTTAAAAATAGCATTTCACGATGCTCAGGCTTCGGACAATCGGGAAATAACACTAAGATACTTTCTTCTTGATCAACACCACTTAAATAAAAAATGTCCCTGTGTTGTGCAAATGGCAAAGTACTATCAGCACTTACAGGATAAATATCATTCGAATTAAATATTGCCAAACTACTTGGCTTCATTTGTGTTGCAAAATTCTTACGATTCGTTACAAACAACTCACTCTTAATTGGTGCATATTTCATGGTATGGATTTTTATAGTATTTATTATGACTCAAAAATAACTAAGATTATTTTTAATCAACAAGCCATATGTCCTTATTTTATATTTTTTCGGATCCTACTCATATGTCGTGAGGAAATTCCTAGAAAAGAAGCCAAATAATGAAGCGGTACTTCCTGTAATAAGTTTGGTTCGTTCACTAATAATTTATGATAACGCTCCTCAGGGCTTAAGGTTAATAAATCAATTCGATAATCATCAATCAAAAATATTTGATTCTCTATTAAATTAAAATAGAATGCATGAAAAGCCTTATTATTTTTTATAAGCCTATTAAAAGTATCACAATCAATAACCCAAAGGATACAGTTGCTTAATGCTTTAATGTTTTTTCTGGAAGGTATTTTTTTTAAAAAGCTTTTTAGCGCTGCTACACAAGAATTTCTTAAAGCAATATAAGTGGTTTTCTCTTCCTCTAAAACAACACTGGAGTGTTGTAAAATACCACTTTCAATAAATCCAAAAAACCTGCATACTTCCCCCTCTTTTACAAAGAAATCATTTTTTCTTAATTGCAATAAGGAAAAAGAATTGATGATTTCTGGTAAATCATTATCCAACTGATTGTCATTAATTACCTTTTTAAAATACTCTTTTAATGTATTTGATACTGTCATTATTAATGAAAAAGTTATTTACTTGTTCCCCAAAAATACATGTTTTAAAAGACAAAATAAAAATACTTATGAACTACTCTTTTATATTAAAGAATATACAAAGTAAGTATTCTATAATTTATGTACTTTTATCATCATAATATATTTTTTATGAAATCTTTACTATCCCTTATATTTTTATTCTTTACTTCATTAATAATAGCTCAAGATACTACCGTTAATAAGACTTCTCTTGTACAAAACATTCCATTTACAAGTATTGGTCCTACAATTATGAGTGGCCGTGTAGTCGATTTAGAAGTAAACCCTGATAATCCAAATGAATTTTATGCAGCTTATGCTTCTGGTGGGTTATGGCATACTAAAAATAACGGAACAACTTTTACCCCTATTTTAGATACTTCTGAAACCCAAAATATTGGAGATATCGCTGTACATTGGAAAACAAAAACTCTTTGGGTAGGTACTGGCGAAAACAACTCCTCACGATCATCCTATGCAGGAATCGGCATTTTAAAAAGCACTAACAACGGAAAAACATGGGTCAATGTTGGTTTAAAAGACTCACATCACATCGGAAGTATTGTAATTAACCCTAACAATCCTAACGACGTAATTATTGGTGTTATTGGACATTTATATACTCCTAACAAACAACGTGGTGTTTTTAAAACTACAGATGGAGGCAAAACGTGGAAACAAACCTTATTTATTTCGGAAAATACAGGAATTATTGACGTGAAAATAGAGCCTGATAATTTTAACATTCAATATGCGGCAGCTTGGGAACGTGAGCGCAAAGCATGGAACTTTACTGGAAATGGTAATGAGTCTGGAATCTATAAAAGTATTGACGCAGGAGATACATGGACTAAAATTGATGTGAATTCTGGATTTCCTACCGGTAAAGGAATTGGAAGGATCGGTTTGGCGGTCTATGATGCTAAAACCATATATGCAGTATTAGATAATCAATTTAGAAGAAAAAAAGACAGCACAGAAACAAAAAAAGGCCTAACAAAAGAAAGTTTTAAAAAAATGTCGATTGATGATTTTTTAAACCTGTCTGATAAAAAACTAAACGGATTTTTAAAACAAAATGGATTTCAAGAAAAGTATCGTGCAGAAAATGTAAAGCAATTAGTTAGAACCGGGGAAGCAAAACCAAATGACATTGCTACTTATCTAGAAACTGCTAATTCAAAATTATTTGACACTCCAGTAATAGGAGCAGAAGTGTATAGAAGTGATAATGGTGGAAAAACATGGAAAAAAACACATGATGATTATTTAGATGATTTATTTTTCTCTTATGGATACTATTTTGGTGAAATACGAGTACACCCAAAAAACAAGGATCATATTTACCTATGTGGTGTACCACTTATCACATCCGATAACGGGGGGAAATCTTTTAATTCAATTAGTAAGGAAAATGTACACGCAGACCACCAAGCCTTATGGATAAATCCAACTTTAAAAGGACATTTGATTAACGGAAACGATGGAGGAGTGAACATTTCTTATGACAATGGTGAAAGCTGGATCAAGTGTAACAATCCTGCTGTGGGTCAGTTTTATACTATAAATATTGACAGCGCTGAACCCTACAATGTATATGGTGGATTACAAGATAATGGTGTTTGGTTTGGACCTAATACGCATAAAGAAGATAAACGCTGGCATCAAACTGGAAAATATCCGTACCAAAGTTTAATGGGAGGTGATGGGATGCAAGTAGAAATTGACAGTAGGGATAATAACATTGTCTTTACAGGGTATCAATTTGGAAACTATTACAGAATTAACCGTGCATCACATAAAAGAAAATATATTCAGCCAAAACATAGCTTAGGAGAAAAACCATATCGTTTCAATTGGCAAACCCCTATTTTATTATCACCACATAATCAAGATGTTTTATATTTAGGAGGGAATAAATTAATGAAATCAAAAAACCAAGGTGATGATTGGGAGGCTATTTCAAATGACCTTACTCAAGGGGGGAAAAAGGGAAATGTAGCTTATGGTACCCTAACTACCATATCAGAATCCTCATTAAAAAAAGGGGTTATATACACCGGTAGCGATGATGGATTACTCTATTTAACAAAAAATGGCGGAAAAAAATGGACAAATATAACTGGTTCTTTACCTAAAAATTTATGGGTTTCAAGAATAATAGCTTCTAAACATTTAAAATCAAGAGTTTATATTACTTTAAACGGGTATCGACTTGATAATTTTACAAGCTATATATATATTTCTGAAGATTATGGAAAAACTTGGAAATCAATTTCTAGCAATATTCCAAATACCTCGGTGAATGTAATTCAGGAGGATTTAAACGATGAAAACATCCTGTATGTAGGAACCGATAACGGCTTATATATTTCTTTTGATAAAGGAAGTACTTGGGAGCGATTTTCAAAGGGACTACCAAAAGTTGCCGTTCACGATTTAGTCATCCAATCACTAACAAATGATTTACTAGTAGCTACCCACGGACGCAGTTTATATAAAACAAATGTTGGGATTTTTGAAGAATA
>Ga0209291_1001003_pt1 | contig 26230 bp, 25 predicted proteins | sample GOMGulsemesocosm_FD_184633 | JGI IMG/M metagenome (GOLD analysis project Ga0209291, IMG submission 184633) | Methane-oxidizing microbial communities from mesocosms in the Gulf of Mexico - GOM9B Gulf of Mexico (SPAdes) (version 2) | ecosystem: Environmental > Aquatic > Marine > Cold seeps...
GACCTGAACATATTCACATTACCAAAGACAATGAAGGCCACTTCAGCGGTGTACTTGATGTTGCTGAACACTTGGGTAGTGATACGTACTGCTATGTCAAAACCAATGCTAAAGAATCAATTACCGTACGGATCTCAGGTGATTTTTCTTGTAACTTTGGTGACACAGTCAGCCTAAGCCTCGATCTATCGCAATGTCATCTGTTTGATGCACAGGGCCAGACCATTCACAAACTAAACCGAGCAGCAGCTTAGCAAAAGAAGCTCCTAAACCCTTATCCGCTCTCATGCCAGTTTCTGCAGCTCAGAAACTGGCATCGGCGAGTTGCGACTTTTTGATAGCGGTCAATGGGAACTCCAAGGTAATATTTATGAAATTAAACAATAGTGCATTACCCCAACTAGACAATCAGATAACGCGACCAAGCTACCCGCGTAATTACGACCAGCATGGTATCGTTCATATCGGGGTCGGTGGTTTTCATCGTGCTCATCAAGCTGTTTATACCGAGCGCTTGCTCGAAAGTGGCTGTCAAGGTTGGGCTATCTGCGGCGTCGGTTTACGCAATAGTGATCGCAATATGCAGCAAATATTAGCCGATCAAGACCATCTCTATACAGTGATGGAACTCGATCATCAGCAAGAGACGGCTGTTAGCGTAATTGGTGCGATCACCAAATTTCTATTTGCGCCAGATAACCCAACCGCGGTAATCGACAAGCTAACCTGCCCACTCGTTCGCATTGTGTCATTAACTATTACCGAAGGTGGTTATAACGTTGACGACAATACTGGCCTGTTTGATCTAAACAACCCAGATATTATCCATGATTTAGAACATCCGACACAGCCTCGCACCGTATTTGGTTATTTGACCGAAGCATTAGCACAACGTAAAGCGCTAGCACAAAACCCATTTACGGTAATGTCTTGCGATAATCTGCCACATAATGGTGACGTTGCCCGTAAAGCGCTGCTCGCTTTTGCTAATAAAAGAGATGCTGAGTTAGGTGCCTGGATTGAGCAGCACGTTAGCTTTCCAAATAGCATGGTTGATCGCATTACCCCGATGACCACCCCAGAACACAGTCAATGGTTAACAGATAATTATGGCATTGAAGATCAATGGCCAGTAATTTGCGAACCTTTTATTCAGTGGGTGCTAGAAGATAATTTTTGTAACGGCCGCCCTCCTTGGGAACAAGTCGGTGTTCAATTTACCCAAGATGTTACCCCTTATGAAGGCATGAAAATTGGTTTACTTAACGCTAGCCATTCGGCAATGGGTTACCTCGGTGACTTGGCCGGTTATAACTCGACTAACGAAGTAATGAACGAATCAGGTTTTAATACTTTTATTCAACACTTTATGGATAAAGATGTTTCGCCAATCTTGGATGAAATTCCAGGGGTTAATCTTGAACAATACAAACAAACCTTGATTCAACGCTTTTCGAATCAAAAGATGGCAGACCAATTAAGCCGTCTTTGCATGGATGGCTCAAGCAAAATTCCTAAATTTCTGGTGCCTACGATTAATAAATTGATTAAGCAAGATCGGCCGTTAGAGCGAGTAGCCTTGATCATCGCAAGCTGGGCGTTGTATATTAGCAGTCAAGATATTGATAATATACAGGATCCTATGGCGCAGCGACTTAAAGACGCAGTCAGCGAGCCGCTAGAATTAACGGATAATTTTCTCAATCTACATGACATTTTTGGTCATGAATTAATTAATTCGGACCGCTTTGTTGATGCATTCGAGCGAGCGGTAATGAAAATAGAATCATTTGGTGTCATGGTTAGCCTTGAAGCACTGGATGTAACCTAACTACTAATCAGGGAAGTACCATGTACGAACTTACAAAGTCGGCCACTTGGCACAAGCTAGAGACACTCGCTAAAAAAAATAGCGACGATCGCATTGCCGACTATTTTACCGCCGAGCCGCAGCGCTTTAATGACATGAGCTTGCGTTTCGGCGGGCTTTTTCTGGACTATTCCAAGAATAAGCTAACTAAAGAAGTTCTTGATTCCCTTGTGCAACTGGCACAAAGTTCGCCATTACGTCAACGCCGAGCCCAAATGTTGGCCGGCGACATTATAAATGTTACTGAAAAACGCCCTGTGTTACACATGGCCTTACGTAACCGCGGTAACGAACCGGTCATCGTTAATGGTCAAGATGTCATGCCAGATATCCGCAACGGCTTAGATAAACTAAAAGCTTTCAGTGATCAGGTTCGCAGCGGCAATTGGTTTGGTTATTCAGGCAAGCCAATCAAGCATATTGTTAATATTGGCATTGGCGGCTCAGATCTTGGCCCCAACATGGTGTGCCGCGCGTTACTCAATTACAAACACCCAGAGCTTAAGTTTCATTTTGTGTCTAACGTCGACGGCTTGCACATTAAAAAGGTGCTTAGCGGGCTAGATCCCCAAACAACGTTGTTTATTGTCTCAACCAAAACCTTTTCAACCCAAGAAACCTTGCTTAATGCCAACAGCGCCAAGCGCTGGTTTATGGAAAGCACGGGCCAGACTGAGAGCCAAATAGGCCAGCACTTTGTCGCGGTCTCAACCAATAAACTCGCGGCGTTAGAATTTGGGATTAACCAAGACAATATCTTTGAATTTTGGGCGTGGGTCGGTGGCCGTTACTCGTTATGGTCAAGCATTGGTCTGCCGATCGCACTGAGCATTGGTTATGAAGGTTTCATTGAATTACTTGAAGGTGCTTATGCGATGGATCGGCACTTTATCGAGGCGCCTTTAAGTGAAAATATGCCAGTGCTTATGGCCTTAATCGGGATTTGGAATACCAACTTCCTTGGCGCCGAGACCCAGGCGATCATTCCTTATGATCAGGCATTGCATCAACTGCCCTCATTTTTGCAACAGCTCGACATGGAAAGCAATGGTAAATCAGTCGACAGTAGCGGCAAACCGGTCGATTACACGACGGGCCCGATTATCTGGGGTCAAACTGGGTCGAACGGTCAGCACGCTTTTTTCCAACTGCTGCATCAAGGTACCCGTTTTGTACCGATTGATTTCATAGCCTCACTACCCTGTGACAAAGAAAACAAAGACCACCAATTTGCATTGCTAACCAATATGTTAGCTCAAGCCAATGCCTTTATGAACGGCGACGTTAAAGCCGGTAAACTTGATTATACGAGCTGCCCGGGTAACCGCCCTAGCAACGTTTTGTTGCTTGATGAATTAAACCCGCATAATCTTGGGGCGCTCATTGCGCTTTATGAACATAAGGTATTTGTGCAAGGCGCCATTTGGAACATTAATTCGTTCGACCAATGGGGCGTGCAATTGGGTAAGCGCTTGGCGACTGAAATTAGCCGTAATATTGAGCTGCAAAGCACTGATTATGACGGCTCGACTCAAGGTTTACTCGAAATAGTCAAACAGCACCTCGGTCGCTGTGATTCAAGCTCAGATACAACACTAGCATCAACCACTACAAAGCAAGGTTAAACAGATGGACAAAGTAATTTCTTTTGGCGAAGCCTTAGTGGACATGTTGTCCACTAAGATTGGCAATAATAACTCAGATAGCCCTGAGGCCTTCATTAAATTCCCTGGCGGTGCCCCAGCCAATGTCGCCGCTGCGATTGGCAAACTAGGCGGACGTAGCTATTTTGCAGGTAAGATCGGTCAAGACATGTTTGGCGACTTTATGCACGAGTCACTTGAACAAGCACAGGTACGCACCGACTATATATTGCAAACAGACCAAGCGAAAACGGCACTAGCATTTGTCTCGCTTGATGATGAAGGTGAAAGAAGTTTCGAGTTTTATCGCAGCCCATCGGCCGATTTGTTATTTACGGCAGAAGACTTTAAAGCGGAATGGTTTACTGAGTCAGGAATTTTTCATTACTGCTCTAACACGCTAACAGAAGTGAACATTGAAAACGCGACAATAGCTGGGATTGAACGTGCCAAAGCGGCTGGTTTTACGATTAGTTTCGATGTTAACTTACGCGTTAACCTGTGGCCGACTGGCCGTGACCCATTTGAACTGATTTGGCAGTGCATCAAGCAGTCGGACATCATTAAGGTTTGTGTTGAAGAGCTCGATTTCTTGTGTCGCGAGCAAACACGAGAGCAAGTGCTTAAAGAAATGTTAGCAGCTGGCGTGGCGTTAATTTTGGTTACCGATGGCGGCAATTCACTGAACTATTACACCCAGTCTGCTAACGGCAAGATTACCCCACCTAAAGTTAAAATGGTTGACAGCACCGCCGCCGGAGATGCCTTTATGGGTGGCTTCCTGTATGCGTTAGCCGAGCATAATGTCTCTGAAAAAGGACTGACTGCTGTTGCTGCTGATATCGCTGTGCTTGAGACAATGCTAAACTTTGGCTGCAGCTGTGGGGCTTATGCGGTTACGCATCAGGGTGCATTTACCTCACTGGCAACTCAGGCCGACCTACTCGCTTTAAAAGCGAGCTAAACTAACCTGATGCCCTAGCGCTTGAACGACGATTAAACGCTAGGGCATTATAAAATATCGGTTTCAATCACGATAGCTTTGGTTCGCAGTAATTCGGGCCAAGCCTTTTAACAGGCGGTAAATAGCCCACACCCACACCCCAAGTAAAATAAACCAGCCAAAAAACACCCACACTAAAATAGACCCAACGACCCACAGCCCAAGGCTCCATAAGAAAGTTGAAATAATATTTTGATAGTGATCGTAAAAAATACTGTCGCGGGCATCCTCTTTTTTAAGCATCGCCCATATCAACCCTACCACCCATAAAATACCGGTAAACAGCCCTGCGACCATCAAGCCATAGGCGATTAAGGCATGAGTTTTAGCCGCATCATCATATGCACTCATTGATTGATAGCGCTCTGGCGGTTGTAATGACATCAATAGTTTCCTTGTTATTCAGCGCTCACACTAAGCCCTGGTTAAGTAGCAATTAGTATATGCTGCTGCCAGCACAAATCAAATAGCAAAAATGGCCACCGCAGCCAGCGGCAGCATCTTATAAGGTCAACGTCTTAAAACTATCATCGGGATGTAATCAAACTGTCATTTTTAACCACTAAATTCTAAACAACTTAACTAATCTCTATCAGCACAAGGGCTTGCCGTGCATAACCTCTTACAGCAAATTTTAAACCATCAACAAATAACGACATTATTCCAGCCAATTTTTGATGTCGAGTTACAAGAAATTGTTGGTTACGAAGCGCTATCACGTGGCCCGCAGGGCTCGCCATTACACGCTGCGAGCACGTTATTTGAAGTGGCGACCCAGTGCGGATGTTTATCGCAACTTGAGCTGCTGACCCGTAACCTCGCGATTGAGCGTTTCGCCGCTCAGAAATTATCAGGTAAGTTATTTCTTAATGTCAGTCCAATGTTATTAACCGATCCCAAGCACCCGCACGGTGAGTTATTAAAAATTGTTAATAAGGTCGGCCTGTCCTGCGATCGGGTCATTATCGAGATCAGTGAACAATACCCCATTTTCTCTTCCGAATTATTACACCAAGCTTTAGCCAGGTATCGTAATTACGGATTTTCGGTCGCTATTGACGATTTAGGAGCTGGTTATGCTGGATTAAAAGAGTGGTCCTATTTACGCCCCGACATTGTCAAAATTGATCGCTATTTTGTCGATGGTTGCAATCTAGATATTGTCAAACGCGAATTTTTACGCACCATTTTTGAATTAGGCAAAGCAACTAGCACCCAAGTTATCGCCGAAGGCATTGAGTGCAAAGAGGAGTTTGAATTATTGTGTGAACTGGGCATGATTTACGCGCAAGGTTTTTTATTGGCCAAACCTGCCGTTGTCCCAACCGAGGTATTCCCAAGTATTGAGGTCGAAAAACCAACGTCCTATCAACATAATAATAGTGCAGGCACGATCAAACAGCTGGCAAGCTCGTCCACCACTTGTGATATTACTGAAAAGATTGGCACCCTTTATAAAATTTTAGTCGCTAATCCGAAAATTCAATGTATTCCAGTATTACAAAACCAGATCCCGGTTGGTTTAGTTAACCGTCATCAGTTAATGGAACGCTTTTCAGATATTTATGGCCACGCACTGTTAGCAGGTAAAAGTATTGACGAATTTATGGATCTTAAACCAGTGGTTTTAGACCAATTAACATCATTAGACCAAGCCAGTCTTTTTATTACTCAGCGTAACGATGAAGAGTTTAGCCAGTATTTCATTATTACAGCGCATGACCAGTATCTTGGCATTGCTTCAAGCCGTGAACTGCTGCGCCGGATAACGGAAGTTAAAATTGAAAATGCCCGTTACGCTAACCCATTAACTATGCTGCCTGGCAACGTGCCGATTGAGAAAGAAATTGATTACCTGCTCACCCAACAACAGTCTTTTCAACTAGCCTATGTTGATGTCGACCATTTTAAACCTTTTAATGATGTTTACGGTTATGCAGTCGGTGATTTATTACTGAAATTATTGGCGCAAATTATTCGCTCCAATTGTCGCCGCAACGATATTTTTGTAGGCCATATCGGTGGTGATGATTTTATCATTTTATTTAAACATGGTAATTCGCAAGCGATATGTGAAAATATCTTGGCGGATTTTAAACAGCAAACGTTACAGTTTTTTGACCGCACAGCAATCGATAATCAAGGGTACCTTGCGACGAGCCGTAATGGCGAACAGCTATTTTTCGAGTTAGTCAGTTTATCGATTGGCGTAGTATCGCCCGATGTGTGCTGCTTTAGATCTCATGTCGAAATATCTCATCAGGCCAGTGAAGCCAAAAAACAGGCTAAAAAGATTAAAGGTAATAGCCTATTTTATTGTCGCCGACACCAACAAAGCAACGCCCTAATAATGGCAGAGAAAAGTGCATAAACTAACTAAAGTTACTTAATAAATTTAGTGAGTTGCGCCATTACTGACTGACGATAACAGTCAAGTTCAAAAAACAGTTCGTGGCGGGCCTGATTGATCGTTACTAACTTAATTAAATCTGGCTGCATGTTGGCTGCAAAAGTATCTTGATCGCTATTTTTTACAATAGTGTCGTCACCAGCCTGCAACAATAAGGTCGCAATGGTGATTTTAGCCGCTTGCTCGACACACAAGTCCGCCGCGGTTATTGCTTCGGTTAACCACAAATTAGAAGGCGCGCCGAGCTGAATTTGCGGAAAACGGTCATAAACGGCGCGAAAGTCCTGATAACGCTGCGGACACTGGGTTAGGTTGTTGCCAGCAAAGGGCCGCACACTATAAGGCTGGCCGCCTAACACATAACTTGGTCGGTCACTTATTTTAGCCGCATAGAACTTTGCTAACTGGGTCACAAACCGTACTGCGGCAATCGGCATTGGCAGTTCAATGCCAAACATCGGACTGGCTAAGATTAACTGTTCAATTGAATGATCGCAGGTTTGCACATAACGCGCAGCAATAGCAGCGCCCATCGAATGACCTAATAAAATATGGCGAGTATGCCGCGCCGGCAAGACAATTTGGTTAATGAGCATATCCAAATCGGCAATGTAGTGATTAAAGTCATCGAGGTGCCCCAGCTGAGCATCTTGCGCCAAGCGTTGTGACAACCCTTGCCCTCGATGGTCATACAAATACACGCTATAACCCAATTGATAAAGCTCGGCAGCGAGCTCGCTATATTTTAAATAGCTTTCAATCCGGCCATTAGACACAATAACCGCCGGTGATGGGTGCGGCTGCAGCATCATTGCATAATTAATTCTGACATTGTTCGTGCCATTGAATTGATTTTGTTGTAAGTTTTCTAGCCAGCGATCAAGTTGAATCACAACAGGGTCTTTTCCTTTTCCATTTGCTACCTATAATGACAGACTATGCAAAATATTGAAAATACATCCATTTGCCAACAAACCAAGATCCCTTACCTCAAGCTAGATCAGGGCAGTAAACCTTGCTTGTTTGTCCATGCCAATGGTTATCCAAGTCACTGCTACCTCCCTTTGCTAGAGCAATTAATGGGTTACACCATTTTCGCGCCTCTATCACGCCCTTGTTGGGACGAGACAGATCCTAATGCCCGAGATCAATGGCCATTGCTTGAGCAAGACTTTTTAGCTTTTGCTCGTGCCAGATATCAAGAAACAGGGCAAAAAATTACCGCTATTGGTCACTCAATGGGCTGTATCGTGGTATTAAAGGTGGTTAATAGTGCGCCCGAGCTGTTTGATAAAGTAGTATTCATTGAACCGATATTTCTCAATAGCGCCACGGTTGAAATTGCTAACCTGTTGCCTAGTACCATCAAAAAACGTTTAAAATTAGTATCAAAAACGCTTAACCGACCCGATCAGTGGCCAAGCCTGCAACACGTATTCGATTTTCATCGCCCCAAAAGGGCTTTTAAACAACTCAGCAATCCGGCGTTATGGCAATATATTGTCGGTGCCACCAAACCCGATGATAATCAATGGTGTTTAAGTTACCCCAAGGCTTGGGAAGCATGGTTTTATCAAAACCCACCACGGGCTTGGCACCAGTTGAAGCAACTTGAGTTGCCCGTATTAGGGCTGCGAGGCGAAAAGTCAGAATTTTTGAGTGCAAGTAACTGGCAAAAATGGCAAGCGATATTACCTTACAATAAATACATCGAGTTTAAAGACCAGCACCACTTATTACCGCTTGAAGTGCCTAAAGCGGTCGCCCATGCTATTTTGGATTTTCTCGACTAAGTTCAAACATCTCGGGTTAAGCGGTCACGGCTCTCGATTTAACCCCAGCGACAGGTATAATGAAGTAAATGCCCGCCGCTTGGCCCAGTAACATCGTCACGGGGGCTTCTTGCTATTGCCATTATAAAGGTTTGTTATGCTAAGTTATCGCCACAGTTTTCACGCGGGCAATTTTGCTGATGTGTTAAAACACACTGTTCAATCATTAATCATTGAATCTCTGAAACAAAAACCAACGCCGTTCGTTTATCACGATACGCATTCAGCCGCTGGACGTTATGACTTAAGAGATGCTAAAAGCGAAAAGACCGGCGAATACAAAGAAGGTATCGCACGCCTGTGGCACCGTGATGATGTGCCTGATCTGATGCAGCCTTACCTTGATACTGTTGAAGCAATTAACCCCAATGGTGACTTAAACTATTATCCGGGCTCTCCTTTGGTGGCATGGCAATTACTAGAACGCGCTAACCGAATGGAGCTAACCGAACTGCATCCAACCGACATTGAACTGCTTAAACAAGAGTTTGCTGGTGAGCGTAAAGTCAGAATTCAACAAACCGATGGTTACAAGGGTTTAAAAGGCGCGATGCCGCCGGCACAACGCCGTGCTTTGGTATTGATTGATCCACCTTATGAATTAAAGACTGAACACGATGACGCCATCAAAGGCATTGTTGAATCGCACCGCCGTTTTGCAACCGGTATTTACGCGTTATGGTATCCGGTGGTTTCACGCGCTCAAGTTGAGCGTTTTTGTCAGAAATTTTCTGAGCAAGGCATTAAGAAAATACTGCGGATCGAGTTGTGTGTCAAAGGTGATACTAACGAATTTGGCATGACAGGCTCTGGCATGATCATTGTTAACCCACCCTGGAAGTTGGAACAACAAATGCGAGAATTATTGCCGTGGTTAACTAAGCAACTTAAACAAGATAACAGCGCGCATTTTACCCTTGAATGGCTCGTTGAAGAATAACAATATCCCCTGCTGACAGTGGTGGCTATTGAGCCGCTCTGTCACCCAAAGTAACGCCTTTTCACACCCTATTGTCAGTTTATTTATCGCGACGTTTGAAAACATTATTATTCAATGCCAAGATAGTTTTAATGTTATTTTTCAAGCAAGAATGCCAATAGATGATTAGCTCAAAATTACCTAGAGAAATATCGCTCGAGGGCTCTTTAGCCTTAAGACAAAATACCTTTCTTAAAATTTTTTCCGTATTGCTTAACCTATATCTCGTGCCGCTAACTTATTACTGGTTTAGCCATGACAATTTGATACTGGCAACAGCGCAGCTATTATTTTTGTTTAGTTACAATTTGATGTTTTGTTACGCGCTATTAAACAAGCCCTCACCGATTTCCTTTCATTTGATTATCGTGACATTAGGACTCGCCTTGGTATTAGCCGTTTATTACATTGGACCGTTACCGATCCTTTGGACTTATCCGGTATTAGTCGCAATATATTTTTTAACCCCGCTGCGAATGGCAAACTTGTGTAATACGCTGATCGTACTCCCCATTTCATTGATGTTATTTATTAATCATGAATTGGCCATGACGTTAAGGTATCTCGGCTCGACGGTTGCGACGATTATTTTGGGCAATGCGATTGTGCTAACAATTCATTCATTACAGCAACAGCTGCTAACTCATTCGATTACCGATCCATTAACGGGTGCCTTTAACCGCCGACAAATGGATTTAATTTTAGCCCAGCAAATTCAACAAAATGACCGCAATCAAATCACTAGCTCTATTTTGTTAATCGATATCGATTTTTTTAAAAAAATAAACGATCAGCATGGCCATGATATTGGTGATCGAGTATTGCAGCAGCTGGTAAACACATTGTTTATTAATGTCAGAAAAACCGACACGATTTTTCGCCTCGGCGGTGAAGAGTTTTTAATCTTGCTCGACCATACCGATGGCACTCAAGCGTTAGCTATTGCAGAGAATTTACGTAAAACTCTGGCGAAAATGAATGCCAATTCAAGTGAGCAACAAATAACTGTCAGCGTCGGCGTGGCTGAGTTAAGCGCTGGCATGTCGTCAGCACAATGGTTAAAGCTCGCTGATTGCTGTTTGTATCAGGCAAAAGAACAGGGCCGAAATAAGGTAATAGCTGCCTAACGAGCTAATTTTATGATCATTAAATAACGGGCCGTTGATAATCACTAGCCAATAAAAAAGCGCCCGCAGGCGCTTTTTTAATTACAACAATCAATAAGTTTAGGGGATAACTTAAGCTTGTTGCTCTTTAGAGAATGCAGAAATATGTTCTACTCGCTTGGTCATGCGTGTATGACTAGAATAAATTTCATTAATAAAACCGGCTAAAGATGGCACTCGTGCTTCTTGCTCAACAAAAGTCTGCATATCAAGTTCTTTACCTAACTTATCGCTGCCACAAGCAAGCTTAATTAGCGCGGTAGTAGCGACATCGACATCTGCAACTAAGCTATAAGCAATGCGGTCTGCTGTTAGTTCACAGGCACGGCTGTAGGCACTTCCTAAGAATGGAACAAACATTGCTGGCTTCATGACTAGGTTTAACCAAAAACCAGTATGGCCTGCAGCATGATGAGCAAGCTCATGAGCCAATACCATCTCGATGCTTTTGTTGTCATCGGTTTTTAGTAAATCGATTAGTGAGCTGTACATTAATACAAACTTTTTATTCAGGAATTTAATCGCGATTGCATTCATGGTGCCTTCTGAATTAATAATAAAAAATTCAGGCACATCTTTTAACGCTAACTTTTCAGACAGCGCTAATTTGATGTTATGTAACTGTTTGAACTGACCTTCATTAACGTGTATTGCATTGCCATATACCGAGGCCTCAAAAAACTTCTGAGCAATCCATAACGAAAAAGCAATCACGGGCAAAAAGATCGCGACAGCAAAAAACAGTGGGATCCAAATTAAGATGCCAACGATGACACAAATTGCTCGGTAGACACTTTCTTTAGGGTGGCGAAATTGATTTACATTCATAGTACATTCCTTGTTTATAATTGATATGTTATTGGCTAATCATTAACCTATAACGGTTTTATTTTCATGTTTAATACTAATTACGGCCAAATGTGGGCTATTTAACCAATCAGTAGAAATATTGGCCACTAGACTGCACGTAAACCACTCAAATAACAAGCACTAAACGATAATTATTCACAGATCATTCAGCTTATAATCTTGTTATCTAGGCAGAAAATTAATTTTGATCAGGTAAGCGATTGTCGTCGCGGGAGGGCTGAGTTTATTGCAGGCATAAAAAAAGCACCCGAAGGTGCTTTTTATTAACATAAACAATGTGTCGTAATAAATTACTTAACTTTTTTACGAACCATCTGCAGAACACGTAACTGGGCAACAGCGTTAGCTAGTTGCGCAGCCGCTTCGGCATAATCCATATCGCCAGAGGCATTGTTAATGTTTTCTTCAGCAAGGCGCTTAGCTTCTTCAGCTGCGTTCTCGTCAAGATCACCACCACGGATAGCAACATCAGCAAGGATGTTAACCGCATTTGGTTGAATCTCTAAGATTCCGCCAGAAAGGAAAATAACTTCTTCCTCTCCGTTCTGTTTCACTAGGCGTACCATGCCAGGCTTAATGCTAGTAAGTAGAGGGGCGTGACCAGGCATAATACCCAACTCGCCCGCTTCTCCAGAAACCTGAAGTGATTCTACTCGTCCCGAAAAAATTTGTTCTTCGGCACTTACTACATCAAGCTGTACAGTCATAGCAGCCATTTCACTCTCCTAACTTTAATTGGACTAGCCGATTAAAGCTTGTTTGCTTTCTCGATTGCTTCGTCGATGCTACCAACCATGTAGAACGCTTGTTCTGGCATGCTGTCGTATTCGCCGGCTAAAATGCCTTTGAATCCTGCGATAGTATCTTTTAGCGAAACGTATTTACCAGGTGCACCGGTAAATATTTCTGCAACGAAGAAAGGCTGAGATAAGAAACGCTCAATCTTACGAGCACGAGTTACGGTTTGCTTATCTTCTTCAGATAGCTCATCCATACCTAGGATCGCAATGATGTCTTTTAGCTCTTTATAACGCTGAAGCGTGTTTTGAACTGCTTGAGCAATGTCATAGTGCTCTTGACCAACAACGAGTGGATCAAGCTGACGCGAAGTAGAATCTAGTGGATCGATTGCCGGGTAAATACCACGAGAAGCGATGTCACGAGAAAGTACAACTGTTGCATCTAAGTGAGCAAATGTTGTTGCTGGAGACGGATCGGTCAAATCATCCGCAGGTACGTATACCGCTTGGATTGAAGTGATAGAACCCTTCTTAGTAGAAGTGATACGCTCTTGCAATACACCCATTTCTTCAGCAAGTGTAGGCTGGTAGCCTACTGCTGATGGCATACGGCCAAGAAGTGCAGATACTTCTGTTCCAGCTAGTGTGTAACGGTAGATGTTATCTACGAAAAGTAGAACGTCTAGACCGTCATCACGGAACTTCTCAGCCATAGTAAGACCAGTTAACGCTACGCGTAAACGGTTACCTGGAGGCTCGTTCATTTGACCGTAAACTAGCGATACTTTATCAAGTACGTTAGATTCGTTCATTTCGTGGTAGAAATCGTTACCCTCACGAGTACGCTCACCAACACCAGCAAATACTGAGTAACCTGAGTGCTCGATCGCGATGTTACGGATCAATTCCATCATGTTTACAGTTTTACCAACACCAGCACCACCGAATAAACCAACTTTACCACCCTTAGCGAATGGACAAATTAGATCGATTACTTTGATACCAGTTTCTAACAAATCGTTAGAGTTAGCTTGCTCTTCATAAGTAGGAGCTTCGCGGTGGATTTCCCAACGCTCTTCTTCACCGATAGGACCAGCCTCATCGATTGGCTCACCAAGTACGTTCATGATACGGCCAAGGGTTTTTGTACCCACTGGAACCATGATTGGACGACCGGTGTTTTCTACATTCAGGCCACGACGTAAACCGTCAGATGAACCCATGGCGATAGTACGAACTACGCCACCGCCCAGCTGCTGCTGAACTTCTAACACTAAGTGGTAACCTTCGTTAGTTACTTTTAGTGCGTCATATACCTTTGGTACCGAGTCTTGTGGGAATTCAACATCCACAACAGCGCCGATTACCTGGACTACATTACCTAAACTCATGATCTTTCCTCAAAGTTTATTATACCAATGCCTAAACAGCTGCTGCGCCGGCTACAATTTCACCCAATTCTTGAGTGATGCTTGCTTGACGAGCTTTGTTATAAACAAGTTGCAGGTCGTCGATCAAGTCTGATGCGTTGTCGGTGGCTGATTTCATCGCCATCATACGTGCGGCCATTTCACAGGCTACATTTTCCACAACACCTTGATAAACCTGAGACTCTACGTAGCGCGTAAGAAGTACATCAAGTAGCTCTTTTGCGTCTGGTTCGTAAAGGTAATCCCAGTGATGAGATTTCTCAGTTCCTTCCTCTTGCTTAGGCAAAGGTAGTAGTTGTTCGATCGTTGGGGTTTGAACCATAGTGTTAACAAACTTGTTGTTAACTACGTATAAACGGTCCAATTTACCATCGTCATATGCTTTTAGCATTACTTGAACGCTGCCAATCAATTCGCTTAAGCTCGGCTTATCGCCCAAACCAGAAGTTTGTGCGACAACATCACCGTTGCCAAAGTTATTGAAGAAGCTGATTGCTTTACTACCAATTAGGGCAAAAGAAACTTCAGCACCTTTAGTAGTCCACTCAGCAGCATCTTTAGCAACTTTCTTAAACAAGTTAATGTTTAAGCCGCCACACAGGCCACGGTCACTTGAAATGACAATGTAACCTATGCGCTTGACTTCACGTTCTTCCAAATAAGGATGACGATATTCCAAGCTGCCTTCAGCAATATGACCAATCACATTACGCATGTTAGTGGCGTATGGACGCGAAGCGTGCATGCGGTCTTGTAGACGACGCATCTTACTTGCTGCAACCATTTCCATTGCGCTAGTGATCTTCTGAGTGTTTTTAACACTCGCGATCTTTGTTTTTATCTCTTTTCCGCCAGCCATCTCTTCTCTCTCCAGTTAGTTAGGTGTTGCAAGCAACACCTATCACCGACTTAGTAAGTCTGAGTTGCTGCAAATTTTTCAAGCAGAGCTTTAAGACTAGCTTCGATATCAGCGTTATAGTCGCCTTTAACGTTGATTTGAGCTAGTAGCTCGCTGCCTTCGCTTTTTGCGTAAGAAAGTAGAGACGCTTCAAAATCAACAACTTTGTTGATTGGAACTTCTTGTAGGAAGCCCTTTTCAGCGGCAAAAATAACTACAGCTTGTTCTGCTACATTCATCGGAGCGTATTGCTTTTGCTTCATCAACTCTGTAACGCGCTGACCGTGCTCTAATTGAGCGCGAGTCGCGTCATCTAGATCAGATGAGAACTGAGCAAATGCTGCAAGTTCACGGTACTGAGCTAGTGCAGTACGGATACCGCCAGAAAGTTTCTTGATGATTTTAGTTTGAGCAGCACCACCAACACGAGATACCGAAATACCAGGGTTAACAGCAGGACGTAGTCCTGAGTTAAACAAGTCAGTTTCTAAGAAGATCTGACCATCGGTAATCGAAATTACGTTAGTAGGTACGAATGCTGAAACATCACCCGCTTGAGTTTCGATGATAGGAAGAGCGGTTAAAGAACCAGTCTTACCTTTCACAGCACCTTTGGTGAACTTTTCAACGTAATCTGCGTTTACACGAGATGCACGTTCAAGTAGACGACTGTGAAGATAGAAAACGTCACCTGGGTATGCTTCACGACCTGGAGGACGACGAAGTAATAATGAAATTTGACGGTAAGCAACAGCTTGCTTAGTCAGATCATCATATACGATCAGTGCGTCTTCACCGCGGTCACGGAAGTATTCACCCATAGCACAACCTGAGTAAGGTGCTAGGTATTGTAGTGCAGCAGCTTCAGCAGCAGATGCAACAACAACGATGGTGTTTTCTAGCGCGCCATGCTCTTCTAATTTACGAACAACGTTCGAAATAGTAGAGTTTTTCTGGCCGATTGCTACGTAAACACTCTTAATGCCAGAATCTTTCTGAGCAATAATAGCGTCGATTGCGATAGCAGTCTTACCAGTTTGACGGTCACCGATGATTAATTCACGCTGGCCACGGCCAACAGGAATCATCGTATCGATTGCTTTAATACCAGTTTGTACAGGCTGATCAACAGATTGACGTTCGATTACACCAGGTGCAATCATTTCAACTGGAGAGAAACCATCGTTTTCGATAGCGCCTTTACCGTCGATTGGCTCACCAAGGGTGTTTACCACACGACCTAGTAGACCACGACCTACTGGTACTTCAAGAATACGACCAGTTGATGTTACTTTAACGCCTTCAGCTAAATCAGCGTATGGGCCCATAACAACCGCGCCTACAGAATCACGCTCAAGGTTAAGCGCGATCGCGTAGCGGCCGCCTGGTAATTCAATCATCTCGCCTTGCATCACGTCGGCTAGGCCGTTGATGCGTAAGATACCATCGCTTACAGAAACGATTGTACCTTCGTTACGAGCTTCACTAACAACTTCGAATTGTTCGATACGTTGTTTGATCAGATCACTGATCTCAGTGGAATTTAGTTGCATGCTCTAATCCCCAATTATGATTGCAGCTGGTTGCTAAGACGATCTAATTTTCCGCGTACTGATCCGTCAATTAACAGATCTCCTACACGAATAATCACGCCAGCAACCAGAGATTTATCGATACTAACGTTTAGCTTCACTTTGCGAGCTAGACGTTTTTCCAATGACGCAGCCAAATCGGCTTGTTGTGCGTCGTTCAGTTCAGTAGCAGAGGTAATGTCTGCGTCTACTTGCTTGTTGTACTCGTCAAAGTACTGAGCAAATAATACTGATACTTCAGGTAGGATCAATAAACGTTCATTTTGAGCCAAAACTTTCATAAAGTTCTGACCATTTTCGTTAAGTTGCTCACCGCCTAACTTGATCATCAAGTCAGCTGCTTCGTTTGAAGCAGTAGTAGCTTTAAGCATTTTAACAACGTCAGCATTAGATGCTGCTTGACCAATAAATGTGATCATTTCTAACCACTGGTCTACGTCGTTTTTCTCAACGGCAAAATCGAAAGCTGCTTTAGCATAGGGACGAGCGATGGTAATTAAATCAGCCATTACTCAATTCTCCTATTAAAGCTCGCCGACAAGTTTTTCAACTATATCGTTCGCAGCAGCTTGATCGATTGAGCGCTCAAGAATCTTCTCAGCACCAGCAATTGCTAAAACAGCAACTTTCTGGCGAAGTTCTTCTTTCGCACGATTACGTTCCGCTTCAACTTCAGCATAACCAGAAGCGATAATTTTATCGCGTTCGGTGATTGCAGCAGTTTTGGCTTCATCAACAATTTGTGCTTTACGCTTGTTTGCAGCATCGACAATAGAAGCAGCTTCAGCTTTAGCATCTTTTAATTGATCAGTTGCTTTGCTTTGAGCTAATTCTAAATCTTTTGTTGCACGTTCAGCAGAGGCCAGACCGTCAGCGATTTTCGCTTGGCGATCTTCAATTGCACTCATTAGTGGTGGCCAGATATATTTCATACAAAATATAACGAACACTGCAAATGCAATCGATTGACCTAAAAGGGTTGCGTTAAGATTCATAACGTCTCTCCTAGTTTGTTAAAAGAGAAGGTTATTAACCGTTTAACATCGCGCCAAGTGGGTTGGTGAACAACATGTACATAGCAATACCAACACCGATCATAGCGATCGCATCGATAAGACCAGCAACGATGAACATTTTAACTTGAAGCATAGGTGCCATTTCAGGTTGACGCGCAGCGCCTTCTAAAAATTTGCCACCTAAAAGACCGAAGCCGATAGCTGTACCAAGTGCGCCAAGACCGATTAGTAGTGCAACAGCGATAGCTGTAAATCCTAGGATTGTTTCCATTAGTTTCTCCAGATAGTTTTAAAATATAAAAGTTAAAAATTGTAATTTATTGTTTTAAGTCTTCGAAGTGATGCCATGTAGTCATCACGCCAAAAACATCAAATCAATTAATGATCTTCGTGAGCCATACTTAAATAAACGATGGTTAACATCATAAAGATAAAGGCTTGTAAAATTACTACCATGATATGGAACACTGCCCATATAAAGTGTAGCGGTAGCTGACCAACACCAACTAAGGCGATCAACATAAAGATCATTTCACCAGCGTACATGTTTCCAAATAAACGCAAACCAAGAGAAACAGGTTTAGCGATTAAGCTGACCAATTCCATCACAAGATTCACTGGAATAAATGCCCAGTGATTAAAAGGTTGCATGGTCAGTTCTCTTACGAAACCGCCAATACCTTTAATCTTGATGCTGTAAAAGATCATTAAGAAAAAGACACTAAATGACATCGCTAACGCGATATTAGGATCTGTGGTTGGTACAACACGTAAATAGACATCTTGACCAGCTGCGATATTCGCTGCCTGAGGCAACCAATCAACTGGAATTAAATCCATTGTGTTCATCAGGATAATCCAGACGAAAATGGTTAATGCAAGAGGAGCAATTAACGAGCTTTTACCATGAAAGGTGTCTTTTACGGTGCCATCAACGAATTCAACAATGATTTCGATAAAACACTGTAACTTACCCGGTACGCCAGAAGTTGCTTTACCCGCAACGCTCCAGAATAACATGATAAAAACTAGACCTAAACCAACAGAAAAAAGTAGTGAATCGGCATTTACATGCCAAAAAGTACTTGTATCACCCACCGTCCAGTTATGGAGGTGATGGCTGATATAACTACCAGGAGTGAGGGCTTCACCTTGTACGGATGCAGACATCTTTTATCCCACTTTTTCGGATTTAAAAATTAATGGTGATAACCAGTGGAGTACTATTGCCATAACGTATGTAACGAATAGTGGCAAATAAATCACATCCAGTAGATTAAACACCACCCAAAACAGCACTATCACTAAAACAAGCTTGAGTGCTTCGCCGCGAAAGAAATCGATAAGGACTTCTTTTGCTGCGCTCGCTCCGGCATTGCGAAAAGCTAAGGTAGCAAAGACAAAATTAGGGAATATAGAGATAACACCGCCACAAAGGGCAGAGAAACCTGCTTTAAACCCCATTGTCAGGAAAAAAACAAATGAAGCCAATAATACAGCCAGTGCTTGCATGCCAATCAACTTGTAAGCTGTTGACCGCCCACGCTTAGCTAATCTATTAACCAATTTATTTACTCCGCAACCTGCTTATTTTAGTGGTTGAATGATAATGAATACCACTCAAAAAATCGCGCCGAAAAAAGCATGCGGAAGTATACGTTTTCTGGTTGATAATGCAACCAAATCGGGCTGAAACTGGTACAAAAGTGTGCAGCATCAGACTAAAGAAGGAATTAGCCCCCTATTTAGTGTTCCTTTTTCGTTAAAATACAAGTCATAGTAATTTAACGAATGGCGATTCATTTATTGGGGCAGCTGTAGATGGCTAATAATTCCCTCTAACTCTTCGAGATTTGTATATGAAATAACCATTTTACCTTTGCCTTTAGTATTATGATTAATTGCCACTTTTGCGCCTAATTTCTCACTGATCCGTTGCTGTAAACTCGCGATATCAGGATCCGTTATTTTCACAATTTTTTCAGGCAACCCTTTCAATACTTTCTGCACTAAACGTTCAGTTTCGCGTACAGTCAAATTTTTAGCGGCAACCGCACGGGCATTATCACTTTGCGCTTCGCCATCTAGCGCTAACAACGCACGGGCATGGCCCATGTCAAGATCGCCACGTTCTAACAGTAATTTAACGTCGCCATTTAAGGTGTTTAAACGTAATAAATTACTCACGGTTGCCCGTGACTTACCGACTTCATCGGCGACTTGCTGATGCGTTAGTTCAAATTCATTAATTAAACGATCAAGCGCAACCGCCTCTTCCATCGCGTTTAGGTCTTCGCGTTGAATGTTCTCAATCAAGGCAATTGCGACTGTTGAGCGATTATCAACGTCTTTAACCAAACAAGGGACATCGGTTAAGCCGGCTAATTGAGCGGCGCGCCAACGGCGTTCACCGGCGATAATTTCATAACTTTTACCACTTCGCTCAGCGCTGTCATTTTTTATTTCTCGGACAATAATCGGCTGGATAATGCCCTGAGCTCTAATTGAACTGGCCAGATCATCAAGGGCGTCAGGCGCCATGTCTTTACGCGGCTGAAATTGGCCGGGACTTAAAAATTCAATCGCTAGTTGCTGTAATTCATTGGCAGGGGGCGCCACAGCAACAACTTCGAGGGCTTTATCGGTTGCAACTTGCTTAGAACGTGCGGTAACACTGGTACTTAATAATGCATCTAGACCTTTGCCCAGACCTCTTTTTTTTAATGACATCTTGTACTCTTTTTAAGTCCGTCTAAATATTTGTTTCTTACTCGCCGCAGCACTTTATTGATACCAGTTGACACTAGCGTCCGCTGGCGGCTTAACTCGACAAGCACAAATAACGCGTTATGAGGCTAAAGGCTCATTTGCTGGCTCTGATGGTTCCTGTTCAGCCCGACGCAATATTTCACCAGCCAGCGCTAAATAGGCTTTAGCGCCAGTAGAGGATTTATCGTAATACATAACAGGCGCACCAAAACTTGGCGCTTCGGCCAAACGAACATTACGTGGGATCACGGTACGATAAACCTTATCACCGAAATGTAATTTAAGCTGATCGGACACATCATTGGCCAAGCGGTTGCGTGGGTCATACATGGTTCGTAAAATACCCTCAATCACTAAATCAGGGTTAACCACTGCTGCTAACTTGCCTATAGTATCAACCAAAGCGGTTAAACCTTCGAGCGCAAAATACTCACACTGCATTGGCACTAACACGCTGTCAGCGGCAGACATTGCATTGACGGTCAGTAAATTTAGCGCTGGCGGGCAATCAATAAAAATATAATCATATTGGTCAAGAATAGGCTTAAGGCTATTTTTAAGCCGCACTTCACGGGCAAAAAACTCGATCAATTTAATTTCAGCGGCTGTAACATCGGCATTCGCCGCGACGAGATCATATTTTCCGGCGGTGTCTTTGACCATCACCTTTTCTATTGGCTGTTCATCGACCAGTAAGTCGTAAACGGTCATTGGCACTTCGTATTTATCAACCCCGCTACCCATAGTGGCATTGCCCTGCGGGTCGAGATCGATTAATAAAACTTTGCGACGAGTCGCCGCTAACGAGGCCGCTAAGTTAACTGCAGTGGTCGTTTTACCAACGCCACCTTTTTGATTAGCAACTGCTATAACTCTGGCCACAATCTTTATCCCTTAGTTTGTTTATACCCGTTATCCTTGAAACCGCAGCTTTATTGTCTACATATGGAATGAAAATCACTTAGCTTATTAATAGCTAAGGGCTTCCATAAGTTCATGCTATTCCATACTTGACGGCTTCACTGCAATTCCAATGGTCACGGGTATATCTATTGTGCATAACTGGCAGCTATTCATCACACTGAATAGTTACTTTTGTTTTACAATCACCAGATGACGTTCGCCTTCTAGCTCTGGAATCATCAACTGATGCACTTGCTGCAATTCCAATCCGCTGCGTAACCGAGTTAATTCCTCATTGGGAACCACTCCTTTCAACGCGTAGAATTTCCCTTGTGCATGGGGTAGATGATGACACCAATCGAGCATATCGTCCAGCGAGGCAAATGCCCGGCTTAAAACACCGTCAAAGCCCGCCTGTGGCCACAGTGCATTATCTGGCTGAAACTCTTCCACTCGCGACAAAATTGGCGTGACATTCGTTAGACCCAACTCATAGATTGCTTGCTTAATAAAGCTAATTCGCTTGCCCAGACTGTCGAGTAGATAAAATTGTTTGTCAGGGTTAATAATCGCCAACGGCAGGCCAGGTAAACCAGGGCCGGTGCCAACATCAATAAAGCACTGACCTTCCAGCAGTGGTGATACCACAATACTGTCCATAATATGCTTGACCAGCATTTCTTGTGGCTCGCGGACCGAGGTCAGGTTATAGGCTTTGTTCCATTTGTTTAATAAGGCAACCAGTTTGACCAGTTGGCCCTGATGCTCATCGCTAACATTGACGTCACTGGCGACAATCAGCTGCTGTAATTTTTCGGCTAACACAAATAAAGACCTATAAAAATGGTTAAGGGAGCAATTTTATAATGAATTAGCCACTGAGCCAAGGACGATATTGCAAAGTTCCACAATTAGTTAATCAGCTATTAGCCTTAGATAATGCGCTTTGTGGCCAACAACCGATACTTTTGCCTCATAAAGCATCGGGTAAGTTACTTCGTTGCCAGCATCTTGATTGGGATCAAAGCTCACCAGAACAAAAAGCGTTAGCCTGATTAACTCAAAAATAACAACGATGGAAGCGTATGCGATCTAAAACTGGAAAAACTATATCGACAGGTATTATTGGTTTTGGATCATCGGGCAAACACTTGCATGCGCCACTGTTGATCGACAACCCTCACTTTTCACTCGACGCCATTGCAACTAAATTATCGTCACAAAGCCGCCTTCTACCTGCTGGTGCTGTTCAGTTAACGCCAGAACAGCTCATATCAGATCCCTCAATAGAGTTGATTATTGTCGCCACGCCCAATGACAGCCATTACAGCTACGCCCACCAAGCACTTGAGGCAGGGAAACACGTAGTGGTTGAAAAGCCAATTGCCCTAGAGTCGGCTCAAATTGTCAGTCTTGAGTTACTGGCAAAAAAAAATAAAAAAATAATCACCACCTTTCATAACCGATTATTTGATGGTGACTTTCTCGCTATCACGAAGTTGATCGCCGATCGCACTTTAGGCAACATTCACAGTTATGCTGTTCAAGTTGATCGATACTGGCCGCAGGTATTAAATAATTGGCGCGACAACCCAAACTACGGCGGCGCAGTTTGGGAGTTAGCACCCAATTTAATCATTCAAGCATTAACCTTATTTGGTAAACCTTACAGTATTTTTGCCGATATCAGCACCATGAGACGAAATGCCAAAGCACCCGACGCTTTTTATCTGCGGTTAGTCTACCCAACTCTTAATGTCGAATTGCGCTGTAATTCGTTAGTCAAACATACCGGTCCGCGTTACTTTATTCATGGAGATAACGGCAGTTACATTAAGCAAGGGGTCGACCCCCAACGCCGCCAGCTAAAAAATAACATGTCGCCAAACGACAAAAATTATGGCAAAGAATTAATAGATGATTGGGGATCGTTATATAGCTGCACTGAAAATTTCGCCCAAGAAACGCTGTGGCCTTCGCCACTAGGCAATTACCCTGAATTTTATAATCAGTTATATCAGTCGATTACTAAAAGCACGGCGGCTCCAGCGGCCCAGCAACATGCGATTGATGTGGCATCGATAATCACTGCGGCTTATCAATCAAGTACCCTCAAGCAAGTTATATTACTTTAAACGCCAGTCGTCACACTTGGCAATTAGTAGATCCTTGATGCCTATTTTTGTGGCTTAGCTCGCACCTCGGCGTAGTTTGATAAAAGAGGCTGTTCATTTTTTGCAGTGTTATGTTATAGTATTACATTACCTAATTACTCAATAGACACCACCGCAGATGTTATTATTCATTAGTATTTTGGCCCTCTTCATCGGTCCGATGTTATTTAATCTTACGGCCAAAAAAAATAATATACTCGATTTATTCGACGGTTTTATTTTTGTCGTCATCGGTGGTTTAGTCATTTTTCATATTTTGCCCGAGTCAATCGAGCAGGCTGGGCTGTGGAGCATCGCGTTTACCCTGCTTGGTTTGCTTGGCCCGTCACTGGCTGAGAAGTTATTTCATAAAGCGGCGGCACTAACCCATAAAACGACGCTCGCCTTAGGTGTCTCGGGACTGGTATTGCACAGCATTACTGATGGCAGTGCCTTAACCGCCGATCCAGACTTTACTCAGTTAACTATTATTATTGCCGTTATTGCCCACCGCCTCCCGGTTGGTTTAACGATTTGGTGGTTATTACGACCGCATTTTGGCAAAGTAGTCGCGTTGTCTGTATTAGGATTAATGGCGGCAGGTACTTTTGTCGGTGCTCAACTTGGCAATCAATGGCGGCCAGAAATCAATCCGTTAGTCATTGCGTTAATCGAAAGTTTTATCGCTGGCTCTGTTTTACACGTCGTATTTCATCGCCCTTATGCCGAAAACCATCACCATCATGAAAAAAGCACCACCCATTACGATGGCATTGGTTCGTTATTAGGATTGCTGTGCTTGGGCGTTATTTTGCTGACCGATAGTCATGAAGAAAGTGCACATGGCCAGTTACACGCCCATGCCCATGCTCATGCCCACGGCCAGTTTGAGCTATTAGTGCAACTAGCCTATACCTTAGCGCCATTTTTATTGCTCGCTTATGCGTTATCGAGCTTAACCAAATTCTTTTTTGTCGATAATCATCCGGTTAACATTAAATCTACTGGCTCGCCTAAATTGCAAACATTGCGCGGTGCTTTACTTGGCTTGCCTTTACCGTTTTGCATTCCAGACGCAACCAAGGCTTATCAATTATTACGTAAACAAGGGGCGCAAGTCTCCATGGCGCTGGCATTTTTAATCTCAGCACCGATCCTAGGGTTTGAATCGTTGTTGGTATCATTGCCCTTGTTGGGCTGGGAACTCACGTCGGTCCGATTACTTTGTGCCATCGGCATTGTGATGATTTTAGCGCTGATTATGGTGCGCTGGGTTACTGAATCTCAACCGGTCTCAGCGGCCAAACAAGCAGATGTTGCTAATCGACTGCAACATTCATTGCGCCACGGTTATGAACATTTACTCGACCATACTGCACCGTGGATTATGCTTGGTTTAATCTTAGCCAGCTTACTGACACAGGGTCATCATCAGGCGCAATGGTATGACATTTTTGTTATTGCACTATTAGCGATCCCATTCCGCTTATGTGCTACGGGTATAACTCCACTAGCTGCAGCGATGTTAGTTAGCGGTTGGAGCCCAGGCTCGGCATTAGTCTTAATGTTATTAGGCCCGACGATTAGCCTTGAATTAATTCGTTTTATGCTTAAAGAGCATGGCAAAAAACTCACTGGCGCCTTTATGGTCTTATTGCCAACAACAGTGATAACCGCAGCGACAGTCGTTGATTTAACCATTGGCGACATTAAGATTGCCGCGCTTGAGTTCAACCATAGCCCGCCAGCATTGTTTGAAATGGTTAGCTTGGGTCTAATTGCATTATTAATTTCTTGGTCACTATTACGCCGTGGCGCCCGCGCCTTTATTGCTGAACTGCTGCCAAACCTGCAGCTATTTAGTCACAAGCATTAGGCATTGCGCAGGCAGCAATTAATACCCTAAAATAGCGCCCAAGTTAAATTAATTGGAGCGTTGAATGTGCGTATTATTTGTTGCCAATAAGGTCTGCGATCAATATCCCTTAATCATTATTGCCAACCGCGATGAATTTCATAACCGCCCCACGGCTAAACTTCATCGTTGGCCAGACTCAGCCATTATCGCCGGCCAAGATCTCGAAGCAAATGGTACTTGGCTTGGGGTTAATCACAGCGGCAAGATTGCAGCACTCACTAATATTCGCAATGCCAAATACCTCAAAACTGCAGCACCAAGCCGCGGTCAACTGGTGACCGACTATTTAACCTCGACCAAAAACGATCAGCAATTTAGCCAGCAGTTAGGCCAGCATGCCTCTTTATATTCTGGTTTTAATTTACTCTATGGCACGATCGATCAGTTATACGCGTTTAATAATATTAGTGGTATCGTTGAACCGCTTGGTGAAGGTGTTCATGGCTTGTCGAACGCGGCGCTTAATGATCCTTGGCCTAAAATAAAACGCGGTACCGCCCAATTAACGACTTATCTTGAGCAAACCGAGACTCCGGCGCCCGATGAATTAGTCAGCTTGATGCAAAACAATCAAGCGGCGCCCGATAATCACCTGCCACAAACGGGGGTTGAACTTGAATTAGAGCGGCTACTGGCACCGATATTTATTACCAGCGAGCAATATGGCACCCGCAGTACCAGCATTTTACTATTTGATCGCCGCAACCAACTGACCATGGCTGAATACAGTTACGATAATACTGGCACCGTCGTTGGCAAGGTTGAAATTATTACGGAGATAAATAGCGCTAAATAATGGCAATAGCAACGCAGGTTTTCAGTTCCAGACAAAACCTAAGTACCGCCGTCCTTGGCGGCACAGGTTTTCAGTTCCAGACAAAACCTAACTACCGCCGTCCTTGGCGGCACAGGTTTTCAGTTCCAGACAAAACCTATGTACCGCCATCCTTGGCAGCATAAATTTTAAGTTCTAGACAACCTTAGGTAGCGTCAAGCTTGGTCAAGATATCGCTGCATGTGGAGTAAACCGTATTTTTC
>Ga0209291_1001004_pt1 | contig 26208 bp, 21 predicted proteins | sample GOMGulsemesocosm_FD_184633 | JGI IMG/M metagenome (GOLD analysis project Ga0209291, IMG submission 184633) | Methane-oxidizing microbial communities from mesocosms in the Gulf of Mexico - GOM9B Gulf of Mexico (SPAdes) (version 2) | ecosystem: Environmental > Aquatic > Marine > Cold seeps...
CACTGACCCTAGTTTGGGTACCATCAACAATACTCGAATGTGGATCATGATTAAAATCACATGACACTAATGGTGCCATGGTAAAGTCAAGCACATGGCCTAGACCATTATTTGCTTCCTGTTCTAGCATCTCATTAACCATCGCAATGTCGACCCGTTTCTCCACGGTGACTGACAGATCCATCGCCGTAACATTCACTGTAGGCACTCGTACTGAAATAGCTTCCATCTTCCCTTTCAAATTAGGAAGGATACGCTCAATCCCTTGCGCTAATTTAGTATCAACCGGAATAATCGATTGAGACGCCGCGCGGGTTCGACGTAAGTCACTATGATAAGCATCAATAACCTGCTGATCATTCATCGATGAATGAATCGTGGTAATGGTGCCACCTTTAATTTTAAACGCTCTATCAAGCGCCTTAATCACTGGCACCACACAGTTAGTCGTGCAAGAGCCATTTGAGACAATGACATCGTCTTTGGTTAACATGGATTCATTAACACCAAATATCACTGTTTTATCGACATCGGCAGCGGCCGGTTGGCTAAATAGTACTTTCTTGGCGCCTGCATCAATGTGCTGCTGCGCATCATCACGGCTACTAAACACACCGCTACATTCAAGCACGATATCGATTTCATGTTCACGCCACGGTAAATCTCTAGGCCGCTCAATATGCAACAGCTTAATTTTATCATCACTAATCAATAATGCGTCATTATCGACAGCCACTGGCAACATAAAACGACCATGAGTACTGTCGTACTTGGTCAAATGCGCGATTGCTGCTGGCTCTGCCAACTCATTAATGGCAACAATATCAATATGCTCACAATAATTACGCTCGTATAGCGCGCGCAATATACTGCGCCCGATACGACCATAACCATTGATTGCAACACGTATTCTAGACATTTTCTAACTCTTAACTATGACCAACCGAGGTTGGTGCATTTGGAATATTTAGCGTGTTATGACACTAACAAGAAGGCCGCTAATTAGCGGCCTGATATTGTTGCGATTATAGCACTGATTTGGCGACGTTCACCACGTTATCGACGGTGAAGCCGAAGTGCTTAAAGAGCTCGCTGGCCGGTGCAGACTCACCGAAGGTGGTCATACCTACTACCTTACCATTGAGGCCGACATATTTGTACCAGTAGTCAGCAATACCCGCTTCAACGGCAACACGTGCACTTACGGCACTTGGTAGTACTGATTCTTTATAAGCAGCATCTTGTGATTCAAACACATCGGTTGCAGGCATTGATACAACACGTACTTTAATACCTTGCTCAGTCAGGACTTGCGCTGATTCAACCGTTAAGCCAATTTCAGAACCGGTAGCAATCAAGATCAATTGTGGCTGACCGTCACAATCAACTAGCGTGTAACCACCGCGTGCAACATCTTTTAATTGCTGAGCACTACGTGGTTGGCCAGGTAGGTTTTGACGTGAGAAGATCAATGAAGTTGGACCATCTTTACGCTCTACCGCATGACGCCAAGCAATCGCAGATTCCACTTCATCACATGGACGCCAAGTAGACATGTTTGGTGTTAGACGCAATGACGCTATTTGCTCAACAGGCTGATGCGTAGGGCCATCTTCACCAAGACCGATTGAATCATGGGTGTAAACAAAGATTGCAGGCTGTTGCATTAATGCCGCCATGCGCAGTGCATTACGCGCATATTCCATAAACATGAGGAACGTTGCGCCATATGGCTTAAAGCCACCATGTAACACTAAGCCGTTCATGATCGCTGACATGCCAAACTCACGAACACCGTAATGTAAGTAGTTACCGCTAGCGTCTTCGCCAGTGATCGCTTTTGAATCAGACCACATCGTTAAGTTTGATGGTGCTAAATCGGCACTACCACCAATCATTTCTGGTAATAATGGACCAAATTTATTTAGGGTGTTTTGTGACGCTTTACGCGACGCAATGTTACCTTGATTAGCTTGTAGGTCGGTGATGTAAGCATCAACTGTTTCCGTCCAATTCGCAGGAAGGTCACCCGCTAAACGACGCTTAAGTTCGGTCGCTAGTTCAGGGAAAGCGGCTTGATAAGCGGCAAACTTATCATTCCAAGCAGCTTCCTGAGCCGCCCCTTTATCTTTTGCATCCCAATCGTTTTGAATCTCACTAGGAATTTCAAATGGCGCATGCGACCAACCAAGGAACTCACGAGCCGCTGCAATTTCTTCAGCGCCTAATGGAGCACCGTGACAATTATGGGTACCACCTTTATTCGGTGAACCGTAGCCGATAGTTGTTTTACAACAAATTAATGTTGGACGCTTAGTGTCTGCTTGAGCCGCTTCAATCGCTGCTTTAATTTGTGCGCTATCGTGACCATCAACATCAGCAATGACATGCCATCCGTATGCTTCAAAACGCTTCACGGTATCATCGGTAAACCAACCTTCAACATTACCGTCGATAGAAATACCATTGTCATCCCAAAAAGCGACTAGCTTACCAAGACCTAAGGTGCCAGCTAATGAACAAGCTTCGTGTGAAATACCTTCCATTAAACAACCATCACCTAAAAAGGTGTAGGTGTGATGGTCAACAACGTCATGGCCAGGTTGATTAAATTGTGCCGCTAATGTTTTCTCAGCGATAGCCATACCAACAGCGTTTGTTAAGCCTTGACCTAATGGTCCAGTCGTTGTTTCAACACCTGGCGCATAACCATATTCTGGATGCCCCGGCGTTCTTGAGCCCATTTGACGGAAGTTTTTAAGTTCTTCAATCGGTAAATCGTAACCTGAAAGATGTAACAGAGAATATAAAAGCATTGAGCCATGACCATTGGATAAGATAAAGCGGTCACGATCATTCCAATCAGGGTTTGCAGGGTTGTGCTTTAAGAAATCACGCCATAAAACTTCAGCGATATCAGCCATCCCCATTGGTGCGCCTGGGTGACCTGAATTGGCTTGCTGAACAGCATCCATACTGAGGGCGCGAATAGCATTAGCTAATTCTTTACGTGACGTCATACTAACTCCTAACTAACAGATTAATTTTAGTCTTGCTTTACCGGTATCAAACAAACGATTAAAACAACAAACTATACGATAATAATATTTCGCACATTGTCTATGAATTCGGGTGTTTTTACAATCAAAAAGTCGCTAAAAGCCACTATAAGATGGTCTAATATAACAGTTCATAATTCACACCATAGCTTATTTCGATTTTTAGATTAAGTTAAACAAAAACAATCGACTTTTAGCGCTCCATATTAGCCAAAAGCATTAGGTTATTTAAACTAGCCATCGATGGCGAATTAACCTAGAGTACGCTTACAACGCTCAGCGGGTCTTTACCATGGTTTCTCTCATTAATATTATCCGTAGCGGACTTATCATCACGCTGTTTTTAATGCTTGGAAAGTTTATCAACTACGTCAGTGCCCTGCCAATCCCTAGCGCAATTTTGGGATTGATTTTGCTTTTTCTCGCACTAAACCTGCGTCTAGTCAAAGTAAAACATCTCACGCCCACCAGCTCATTATTACTCAATAATATGACGCTATTTTTTGTGCCTGTCGGCGTAGGATTATTACAGCACCTCCCATTATTACATAGCTTTTGGCTAGCCATAGTCGTCAGTTCAATGGTGAGCACTTTGCTTGTTTTACTCACTGTTGGCTGGCTCTATCAAAGGCTCGTCAAATGATATACCTCTACACATTGTCGACATTACTGGTTTTTTTGTTACTAAAAAAAATGCTAACACCAATAGCCAATCCATTAGCAAACCCGCTGCTGTGGAGTATTGTATTTTTTATCATACTTTTTAGCCTGAGCCGCTTAAGTTTTACCGATTACCAACAAGCGAATAAAATTTTTGTTTGGTTATTAGAGCCAGCCATTGTCGCGTTGGCGTTGCCTTTATTTCAACAACTGCAACAAATTCGTCAACATTTAATCGCGGTATTAATTAGCTGTAGCGTTGGTGTGGTCGTGGCGATGAGTTCAGGTGTATTAGTGGCTTATTGTTTTAGTCATAACCAACAACTTCTCCTATCAATTCTGCCCAAGTCGGTGACGAGTCCAATAGCAATGGCCATTACTGCGCAAGCTGGAGGGATCCCTTCATTAGCGGCAGCGATTGTGATTGGCGTCGGTTTACTCGGCGCATGCTTTGGCACTACCATTTTAAGATGGGCAAATGTCAATAACCCGCAGGCACAAGGGTTAGCCATGGGTTGCAGCGCGCACGCAATAGGCACGGCCAAAGCCGCCGAAATAGGGCCGGAGCAAGGAGGGTTTAGTTCATTAGCACTGATAGTGAGTGGCATCATTACCGCTCTATTAGCCCCTGTATTCATCTATTTTATCGAATTAACAGGAGCCTAATCGCACTTAGATAATTAGAAGGTTCCCCAAATAGAAAGTTTATAGTCCGGTTTACGAATACGTTGTGACACTTGCTTACCGTTGTAGATACCGCTGCGATCATCTTGGTAAAAGTGACGGGTTCTGGTGTATTCGCCAGTGTTGGCGTGATTGACTTCAATTTGAATCTTTAACCCCTCAAAATAAGTGGTTTCGACAAAAAACTTAACCCGATCATTACTGGTGAATCGAATCAATTCGTCGACGTAATATCCAGTATCTTTGAAATGGTTAAAATATTGCCCACCCCACGCCAATTTGTAGTCAACCAGGTCTTGGCGAAACTTAATTCTTAAATTATCCGGTAAATAATTACTGGTAGTCCGATGATCCATAATAATCGGATCAAAATACTCGGTGTCACGATGATTATAATTAATTTCGAGCAACCCGTTATCTAAGATCGCATCGATAGGGAGAGTGATATTAGTGTTAACACCCCACATCGTTGAATCACCCGCATTACCAAAGGTGGCGTCACCAGAAGTTAGTAAAATATGCTCTAAGATATCACTATGCCAATGATGGTAAGCTTCGAATTTAACACTGCCTTTTTCGCTAAAACTCCAATCAATTGTTGCTGATATTTGGCTAACTTGCTCTGGGACCAATTCAGAGTTACCTCCAACATCCCGGTTATCTTCCGCTTCTGAACTTGCAACAAAATCATTAAAGTTGAGCTGACCAACCGTGTGCTTCGCTTCTAGTGCAAGACTCAAATCATCGCTAATCTGATAGCTCGCCGCGACGCGTGGCTTAATAAAGTCAAAATTTTGCTGCTGTGGGTTCTCACCATCGACTTCAATTTGTGAAAATTCTGCGGTTAAGCCACCTTCAAGCGACAAGGCATCAGAATAACTATAAACAAAACTGGCGAACAACTCGCCACGTAGTTCTTCAACCGTAACATTGGCATTAGAAAGATCAACCGGCAAACCACCTTCTCGATAGTCAAGCTCTTGCACCAGGCTATTGTTGGCTAACTCAAAACCAAACTCAGGTTTAAAGGCACCACTCCCGGTATAACCGTAGGTGTTGCGAACAATAAACTCTTTATTGAGGCGGTCTTGTTTATAATGACTAGCGTTGGTGGTTTCGCCCTCGGTTCCTTCGATTAATTCATTGCGATACTCTCGGCCTTCCACTTGGAATATGCCGAGACTATGCCACTTCCAATCGTCAAAAGATTGCACCCAATCGACACCTAATTCTACTGTTTTAAAGGTATTACGTTCGTCTAAGGCAAATGATTTCGAACCCTCAACATTATTGACAATATCGCGGTCTAAATCACTCGACCAAGTATCGGTGCCGACACGGCCATTAAGGGTTAATTTACCACTGTCAAATTCGCGATCGAGCTGCGCATTGCTAAACGCCCAACGCCCTAGTTGGTTGCGTAATTCATCCGCTCGCTCGAAAACAAAACCCTGTTCATCATAATCACTAATGGTGGCAACGCGGGTATTTGGGCCTTGGCCTAAATCAATATCAAACGCGCTATTCCATTGACCGATGGTGGTCGAAATTGCGGCTTCAAGGTTCGGTTTAATGCTACCAGTGTTCGTTTGACGAAATTTTAATGCCCAGGTACCAGACGTAATGTCTTTACGTTGAATAACATTGGCGACGACGGTCTGCCCTGCTGCTTCCCCAGCACTAACACCGCCACGTAAAATTTCAATGCGCTCCACCTGCGCCGCAGGTATTCGCTCTAACGCCCCTCTTAAACCACCTGACTTAGCGGTCGGTCTTGCGCCATTAATCAATACATTACCGGCATTACCGCCAAAACCACGCGCATGATCGCCGCGATCAAAGTTAAAACCAGGTAACTGCTTAATCATGTCCATCGCGTTTTGCGGTTGATATTGGTCAAAAAAGCTCGCAGGATAGTTACTATTATCTTGCGCAGTAGCAACGGCAGGAGAGGATTGGGCCAGTGGCGCAGCGAATGCACCAACAGAGATGATTGGCGCAGTAATTAGTAGACTAGTGCGAACGACTGCGGCTATTTTAGAAAGTAAACGACTCATAATGTTTTCTTTTATTATTAATATCTGATCAGTATACCGAGGTTTCACGTTGGAAAAGCATCCAAACTGTTTCTAATTGTGTCGCATTTTACATTTTTGAAACATTCGACTAACAGGTTATTTATTTCGTTCAAAATTACGCATCTGTTGGTGGTAGATATCCCAATCAAATTCTTGCTCTACACTGTCCGCAAGTGCCTCTATACTCTCTTCACGCAGTCCCTGATAATCTATATGATTGAATTTATCACCATCACTGGCCCAACTTAGTATCGCATCGAGGGCTTGTGGTGTATCCATTATGCCATGCCAATAGCTGCAAAATATCTGTTGATCTTGCGATAATATCCCCGCCCCAATGTCGACAGCACCGGCGTTATCAGTCACCACACTCGCTATCGATTCAGTCTCTACCGAACTAACACCGGCATGAATCTCATAGCCGCTAAGCGGAACGGCCGATTGGCCAGGAAATGTAAGTAAGCCATGCTTAAGGGTTAATGCTTTGTCGCGAGTCAGCGTGGTATTGATGGCTAAATAGCCTAGCCCTTGCGCACAACCACCTTGAGGCGATTCGATCCCGTCAGGATCGTTAATCAACATCCCAAGCATTTGTAGGCCGCCACAAATTCCGAGTACTTTACCGCCGTAGCGTAAATGCTTCGCGATGGCTTTATCCCAACCTTGCGCTCGTAGCCACTTCAAATCGGCTTGGGCATTCTTTGACCCCATCAAAATAATAAGATCAGCAGATGGGAATATCGGCGACAATTGTGGCCCAATCAAGCGAACATCAACTTGAGGGTGAGCACGCATAGCGTCAAGATCGTTATGATTACTAATACGCGGATACACCGGCACCACCACGGTTAATTTTGCATCAGTGAGTTGTTGTTCCACGGCAACGCTATCTTCGCTATCGAGATACAGCCCTTGTAGATATGGGATGACAGCTAACACGGGTTTACCGGTTTTTTGCTCCAGCCATTCATTGCCAGAGGTCAGTAATGAGCGATCGCCTCGAAAGCGATTAATGACAAAGCCAATAACGCGATCTTGCTCTGACTGGCTTAAACAATCTAGAGTACCAGTTAAGTGAGCGAAGACGCCACCTCGGTCAATATCAGCTATTAATATCACGGGGCAATCAACCACCTCGGCAAACCCCATATTGGCGATATCACGATCTCTTAAATTAATTTCAGCGGGACTGCCGGCGCCTTCAACCACAATAATGTCAAACTGCGTCGCTAATCGTTGATGTGCAGTAAGTACCGCCTTCATCGCAGTAGGCTTATAATCGTGATAACTGACGGCGTCGAGTTGAGCTGCCACCTTGCCATTAATGATGACCTGACAGCCAATATCACTACTAGGCTTAAGTAACACCGGATTAAAATCGGTGATTGGATCCAATCCACAAGCTTGTGCTTGCAATGCTTGCGCGCGGCCGATTTCGCCACCATCAACCGTAACAGCACTATTTAATGCCATGTTTTGCGGTTTAAAAGGAGCCACATTATGGCCTTGTCGCTTAAATGCTCTGCTCAATGCACAGACTAAGGTCGATTTTCCGGCATCAGAGGTGGTTCCCTGCACCATGATAGTAACAGCGGGCATAACTTAGCTAAGACCACTGAGAATATAACCGAAAAAAAACAACCAAGAAGCGGCTAATAACCCCCATGGCAACCAAGTACGTTGCGATGATTGCTCAATGATTTTAGCCTCTGGCTCATCCGTTAACTGCGGTTGTTTTTTCTTTTTATTGCGCGCCTTATCTTGCTCACGCATTTTTGCTTTGTGCTGTTTTTTATAAAGCGCGATGCCCTTTTCGATGCCGGCTGCGATGAGTTTGGTCTGCTCTTTACTCTGACCATTTTTTTGGATCCCTTTAGCGAGCGTCGTCGCTTTAGCTTGGGTATCTGTTTGCTCATTTTTCTTGGCCATTATTGCACTTCCTTATTGTTAAGCGGCGTAAGCACCTCAAGTAATTGTGCGAAATCATTGGTGACCATATCAGGCTGGTATAGAGCGATATCTTCACCGTAATTATAACCATAAGTCACACCAACACTGTCAATATTAGCCTGTTGCGCAGCAACAATATCGTTCTTAGAATCACCGATCATCAAACAATGCATTGGCGCAATACCGAGTAATTCACTGAGGTGATTTAGCGGTAAGGGATCAGGCTTTTTCTTGGCGAGACTATCGCCCCCTAATACCTGTTCAAAAATATCGCTAAGGCCCAAATGTTGTAAAATGGGCGCCACGAACTCTAACGGTTTATTAGTGACAATCGCTAAACGGTATTGGCGTTTTTTGAGCTCACCCAGTGTCGATAACACTTGCGGGTATAGCACGCTATCGATACAAACATTGTCACGATAAATCGCTAAAAAAACATCCAACGCTTGATTAACCACTTCGGCGGTTAAGTCGGTAGCGATAACACTATCACCGCTTAGCGCACGAGAGACGAGAACATGCGCGCCATTACCCACCCAACTGCGGATCATGTCGCTCGAAAACGGGGCGCGGCCAATCGTTACTAACATTTGGTTAATCGCATTAGCCAGATCGGGAGCACTGTCCACTAACGTGCCATCAAGGTCGAATATAAGTAATTGTTTATCGGTGAATTGCACAGGTAAATCTCATCTAGATCAATTTGCGACCGATTGTATCACCCCTCTATTACTGCAAGATAGAATAGAAAAACAAAAAAGCCCATATTCGAGAATATGGGCCTTACATTAATTAAACGGGTTCGCTAAAAACGATTAACTCGCCTTAAGGGTCAAGCGACTACGATGCAGTACCGGTTCGGTGTAACCACTTGGCTGAGTACAACCTTCAAACACCAATTCACAAGCTGCTTGGAACGCGATATTTGACTCGAAGTTACCCGCCATCGGCGTGTAAGTTGGATCGTTAGCATTTTGACCATCAACCACGCTGGCCATTTTTTTGAGCACCGCTAAGACTTGATCTTTAGTGCAAATATCGTGACGTAACCAGTTGCTAATATGCTGTGCCGAGATACGCAACGTTGCACGATCCTCCATTAGACCAACATTATTAATATCTGGTACTTTAGAACAACCAATACCAGCATCGACCCAACGCACGACATAACCAAGGATCCCTTGCGCATTGTTTTCGAGCTCTTGACTGATCTCTTCTGCGCTCCAATTGGGATCACTGGCCACCGGAATCGATAAAATATCATCAACATTTGCAATTTCTCGGCTCGCTAACTGCTGCTGAACAGCAAAAACGTCCACTTGATGATAATGCATAACATGTAATGACGCCGCGGTTGGTGATGGTACCCATGCTGTGTTGGCGCCAGATTGAGGATGCGCTATCTTAGCCTCCAACATATTGGCCATTTGATCAGGAATAGCCCACATGCCTTTGCCGATTTGAGCCTTACCGCTCAATCCGCAGGCAAGGCCGATATCGACATTCCAGTTTTCGTAAGCCGCGATCCATGCAGAGCCTTTCATTTCACCTTTACGGATCATTGGCCCCGCTTCCATCGACGTATGAATTTCATCGCCGGTACGGTCTAAGAAACCAGTGTTAATAAAGACCACACGGCCCGCCGCCGCTTTAATACACTGCTTTAAGTTAACCGTAGTACGGCGCTCTTCGTCCATAATACCCATTTTAATGGTATAGCGTGGTAACGAATAGGCATCTTCAACGGCATTAAACAAATCATCGGCAAAGGCAACTTCTTCAGGACCGTGCATCTTCGGCTTAACGATATAAATAGAACCGGTTGTGGTATTGCTAAATTGACCATTGCCCTTAACATCGTGCAGCGAAATAAGTGAAGTGACAACGCCATCTAAAATTCCTTCAGGAATTTCATTACCGTCCTTATCGATGATCGCTTCGTTTGTCATCAAGTGACCAACATTGCGCACGAACATCAAACTACGGCCTTTGAGTGTTAACGCGCCGCCATCACTTGAGGTGTACGAACGGTCACTATTTAATTGACGCGTAAATTCCTTACCACCCTTGACAATTGTTTGGCTTAAATCGCCCTTCATAAGACCGAGCCAATTACTATAAACAACCACTTTGTCATCGGCATCAACCGCGGCAATAGAATCTTCACAATCCATAATGGTCGTGAGAGCAGATTCTAACGTGATATCGCTGATCCCTGCGCCGTCGGTTTGCCCGATGGTACTGGAAGCGTCGATATTGATTTCAATATGTAAACCGTTATTCTTGAGCAAGATAGCCGTTGGGGATAAGGCATCACCGCTGTAACCAACAAACTGCTTAGTGTCTAATAACGAAGTCACTTCACCATTACTTAAGCTTACTTCAAGCTGGCCATCAACCACGCGATAACTCGCACTGCCGGTATGACTGCCATTTGCTAGTGGCGTTGCTTTGTTAAGAAAATCGCGACCAAACGCAATCACTTTATTGCCACGCACGGGATTATACCCTTGGCCTTTTTCCGCACCTTGCGCTTCACTGATAACATCGGTGCCATACAATGCATCATACAATGAGCCCCAACGTGCATTCGCCGCATTTAACGCAAACCGAGAGTTCATCACCGGAACAACGAGTTGGGGACCTGCCATGGTTGCCATTTCAGGGTCGACATTTGTGGTGGTAATTTTAAAATCATCACAAGGGGGTAAGAGATAGCCAATCTTTTGTAGGAATGCTTTATAACTATCAAATTTGTACGGATTCTTCTGATGCCAATGATCTATCGATGCTTGAATTTCTTCACGCTTAGCCAATAGTGCTTTATTGCGCGGTGAAAACTCATTAATGATTGTCTCAAAATGATGCCAAAAGTGTTCAGTCGTTATGCCGGTCTGTGGCAGTGCCTGTTGATTAATAAAATCAAACAATGTTTGAGCTACCTGCAATCCACCAATAGTTACGCGTTGTGTCATCTTTTGCCTCATAAATTCTTAACGATAGTATTTATAAAAATATAACACTCACGCACATTTTATGCATCTAACCGCATAAAGAGCGCCGCCAACTAAAAACGCAGAGACGATTGTGTAACAACTTGATTTAAATATAATTTAATGGATTTAAAAGTGTATACCATTCCTTTTTTGCATAACAAGTATTCATACTAAAAATGATATTTGTCATTAATATTAATAAAATAAATAAAAGGAGTTATGATTTCAACGGCGATAGGGATTTGGAATTAGAAATAAAAAAGGACCGAGCGATTAGGCTCGGTCAAAAGAGATAATTTACGAGAGAGGTATAAATTATTTCATCAACTTCGATAAAAATTAATCAAGTTTAATAGAGATATCACCGACGCCAACTTCAACATCAATGGCGTATTCACCACTACCGGTCCAAATAACATCTTCACTAACGAAAGAGCGATCAGTCTTTTGTGTACCACTGTCACTGCGCACTACTGCGGCGCCAACACCGGCTTGTCCTTTAGCGCTGGAATAGTCGCTGGCACTACCAACAACAATTGTTGCGCCGACACCAACGTCTAGGGTTAAATCACTATCGATATGCCTAATCTGCATTTCTCCAACACCTAATTCGACATTTAGTGCGGCCATTTGTGGCATCGCCACTTCCCATTCTTCACCAAATTCATCATCGTTTAAGGTAATGGTGACATTGAGGCCTTCTTGCTTAATCATTAATTGGGCCTCTTGCACAGAGCGCTTGAACAATCCCCAATCATCCTTTTCACTCACCTTGACATAGACGTGTATTTTGTCATCTTTTGACGGCGTGAATTTGACAGTACCAACATGAGCGTCAAGAAATAGCGTTTGTGCGCTACTAACATCAATCGCTTGGGTGATAACTTTCTCAGCGTCACCGTGTGCATAGGCAGAACTCATCACAGAAACAGTTAGTGCCGCCGTAACACCCCATTTAATAAATTGGTTAGTATTTGATTTATTTATATTTTTCATTATTTTTATCCCATAATTTTTTGTTTAAGCCGAACAACTCTTCGACTTGATATCACTACAGTTGCGAGAATGATGCCAAGGTAAAAAAATAAAAATAAAGCATAAAAATCAATTAGATAAATCCACCAAAAAAAAGATCAACTTAATCGAATTACTTTTTATTAGCCAAAAAAACCAAAAATTAGCTAATTAGACACTCAAGAGTTGATGACAAAAACTGCCGCCTTGGTTGATTTAGATCACGAGAAAAATAGCGATAATAAAATAACAAGAACAAAAATCGTTCACAGAACCATCAACTTAGAAAAAACATTACAAATATTAATATTTAGGAACGAATATTGCTTTTAATAAATCAGATTAATTATGACAAACAATTGTCGCTGGAGCTTGCCATGTGGAAAGATGAATCAAAGAACCCATTATCATACTACGTATTTCAAATAATGTTATGGGTTGCGATTACAACTTCATTAATACTTTTTATGCCAACGTCAATGATCGAAGCGTTCAAGCTTACGGTACTCATTGAGCAATCGGCCCATATTGTCGGGATGCTCTTTATCTTAAGTGCAACCTATCTCGCTATCGATTTTATTACCGACCTAATCAAGGGAAGCCGCAATAAGACACGTCAAATAGCGCTTACCGAACACATCCAAGACCGTATAAAGACCCTCACTAGTGGCGAGCGAGCCATATTACGTGAGTTCTATTTACAACGCCAAACGTCGCTATGGTTGCCGAGTCAAGAATGTGAAGTTAAAAGTTTATTAAGTAGTGGTGTACTTATCGCCGTTGATTTTTATGCGAGCAGCCGCCGCAATGAAGAGGGCATTAAGGAAACTGAGCTGATGATATCTCATGATGCGCGTCAATACTTAACCAAAGCACGCTTAAAGTTGCCACAAGGCAAACCTAATGGTGAGGACATCACCTATTTAAAGCTCGCTAGACCAAGCTATTTAACCCCAGTTACCCAAATGAAGCGCAGTGCCTAATATCAAATCCACCGTGTAAGCGCCAGCATCGTTGGCGCCTCCTGCGTTTAATCCCTTCCTAAACCAAATATCTTACAGCCCTGTTGAAAGCATTACATTTCACCCAATTGCTGCACCTGGCATAATTTAACATTGGTGTGTTACAACAATTTAATCGATATACCTGCCTATTATGCTAATTGTTAACATCTTCGACTATGCACAAAGTAGCTCAATACGTTATCATTAGGCCATCTTCTTAAATCAATTAGGATCCATCAATGCAACGTTTTGTTCCAGTTTTACGTAAAGATAATGTCGACCCAGAGCTTATTTCACTTTTGAACACCCTCATGGTGGCATGTAAAGAGATATCCTTTCGTCTCCATCAAGGTGAATTAGCCGGAATTCTAGGTTCTACACTCGATGAAAATATCCAAGGTGAAACACAAAAAAAACTTGATGTGATATCTAATGACTTGATTAAAGATCTTTTATTAGAATCAGGGTTAGTACGCGCGATAGCGTCAGAAGAAGAAGACACCATCGTTGCTGGTTCACCAGATGGACGCTACTTGGTTTGTTTCGATCCGCTAGACGGCTCATCAAATATTGATATTAACAGCCTCGTTGGCACCATTTTCTCTATCATGGAAGTGCCAGCTGGTGTCGAAGGCGCTAACGAAGAAATGTTCCTGCAACCAGGCACAGCTCAAGTAGCTGCTGGTTATGTGCTTTATGGCCCATCAGCACAACTCGCGCTAACAACTGGCGACGGCGTAAGATTATTTACTCTAGACAACACCATTGGTGAATTTTTATTAACGAAAGATAAAATGACCATTAGTGAAGACACCCAAGAGTTTGCGGTAAACATGTCTAACCAACGATTCTGGGAACCTGCAATGCAAGCTTATATTAGCGACTTGCTAGCTGGCAGTGAAGGTCCTCGTGAGAAAGACTTTAATATGCGCTGGATTGCAGCGATGGTTGGCGATGTACATCGTGTATTGACGCGTGGTGGATTGTTCACCTACCCAACAGATCATAAAAACGTTAACAAACCTTATAAGCTACGCTTAATGTATGAAGCAAACCCAATGGGCTTTTTAGTCGAGCAAGCGGGTGGCCTTGCCTCTACAGGTTACGAGCGTATTATGGCAATCCAACCAACAGAAATACATCAGCGTGTTGCAGTTGTACTAGGTTCAAAAAACGAAGTAAATGCATGTTTAGGCTACCATAAGAAGTAGACCAAGCAACAAGTACTGGAATGATTTATTCCAAATGAAAAATTAGTAATTAAAGAGAAATAGTTATGGCAACTTATGCAGTGGGACACAAAGTACCCGATTCAGATTCAATTGTTGGCGCAATAGCGTTAGCTTACTTAAAAAACCAAATCGGTGAAGAAGTGATCCCAGCGCGTTTGGGTGAACCATCACCTGAAACACAGTTTATTTTAGATAAGTTTGGCTATGAAGCGCCGTTATTGAAAATGAGCTATGCAGGCGACAGTTTATACATTGTCGATCATTCTGATATTGCGTTAGCACCGGATGACGTCAGCGAAGCGACTATCCTTGGTATTGTTGATCATCACAAATTGGGTGATCTAACATCAGATACGCCATTAGAATGTTGGATCCGCCCAGTAGGCTGTAGTAATACAGTAATTAAAATGATGTACGATTTCCACAATGTCGAAATCCCAACAGCAATTGCGGGCATGATGCTATGTGCAATACTCAGTGATACCGTGGTCTTTAAATCACCAACCTGTACTACTGCCGATATTCGTTGTGTTGAAGTTTTAGCAGAAATTGCCGGAATTGAAGATTTTAAAGCGCTAGGCATGGAAATGTTTGAAGTGAAATCAGCGGTGCTTAACACACCAATGCGCGACCTTGTGATGCGTGATTTTAAAAACTTCAACATGAATGGTACTAAGATTGGCATCGGTCAACTTGAAGTCATTGACCTGGCAATTTTTGATCAAATGAAACCGCAGTTAGAAGCAGACTTAGCGAAGCTAAAGCAAGAGGAAGGCCAACACAGCGTGATGTTATTACTCACCGACATCATGGTTGAAGGCTCTGAAATGCTAGTGATAAGCGATGATGATAGCTTAACAGAAAAAGCGTTTGGTAAAGCAAGCGTCGATGGCCGAGTTTGGCTTGACGGTGTATTAAGCCGTAAGAAACAAGTAGTGCCACCACTACAGAAAGTCTTTAGCTCGTTATAAAGTTACGGACTATCAAGGCTGCCATGTTTCATGGCAGCCTTTTTTAATGGCCTAACTCCAACAACGCTAGCTTGGCATTATATCTTTTACGATCTTTATAATCTGCACTATGCTTCTGGGCAACGGTTAATGCCGCAATGGCCGCTTTTTTCTTGCCCATTAACAGATAGGTCCGATACATCCCAAAATGAAACGCATCAACCATCGGTGCACGCTTAATCGCTTTTTTATAATAAGTTAAAGCCTTTGAATACTGTTTCTCTTCATAGGCTAACTCTGCTAAATCAAAATAACGATAAGGGTTTCTAAGTTGCGCAAGATCGACTTGTCGCTGATATTCAAATAGCTCTTGATAGCGACCTTGCTGTTCGAGTAGCAGCGCGTAATTACTCACAATATTCATATCTTGACCATCAATATTCATCGCATACTTATAGACATCTTCTGCTAATTCGACCATATCACGGCGTCGATAAAGCACCGCTAACGTATTCCATGCCGCACTATTAGACGGTGCATGAGCAATGGCTTGGCGCAGTAACCAATAAGCTCGATCATATTGCTTAATAACCAATGCGTCAGCGCTAAGATTAATATAATAAAGCGCGATCAAATCTCGCTCAGAGATCACTTTTTTCGATAGCTTTCGCCGTTGAGCTTGGGTAACAAAGTCCAAGGTAATATACGGTGATTTCAGAAATTGATAAGAATTCCCCTTACGTGGTGATGTTCTAAGCGCAATATTGACATGACCATTGAGTAAATACAGCCCCCCCCCGCGATCCCATACCGGTATAGTTTTAACATCTTGAACATGAAATGGAATATTAAAATGCTTAGCAATTGCCGCGGTCATAATGACCATCGACAAGCAGTTTCCCTGCCCTGTTTCAAGGGTTTGAGTAGCCGTACGCGTAAAACTGTTATCGTAATCAAATGAGCGATAATCTCGTCGTAGAATCTTGTCGACTATCTGATTAGTGGGTAACTCATTGTGCCGCTCTACAATCGTCTCGTTGAGCCATTGTTGCTGTTTATCAGTTAAAAGGAATACGTGTTCGGGACTAGGGAAATCTAATGGTTTGGTAAATTCATCATCTGAAAATAGCGCATCATTGCTAGCTATTGTTGACTTATTCGTGCTGGCACAGCCACTGAGCAATACGATAAAAATAACTAACAGGCAATGAAAAAAAGTGATTAACTTGTCCATAACTTCCTCCTGATTCATTATTCATACTACGCTTAAAACCACAAAAGTGCCTAATTTATGCACCAACGATTTGTAACGAGGTGTTGGTAAACGCGATCAAATTTAGTACAGTAATACCATTTATAACAATAATAAGAGGTTACGATGAAAATACTACGGGTTATTTTTTGGTTTTCAATTATCCTATTTGTCGCCGGGGTTTTTCTGCCACAGCACTATATAGTCTCACGCAGCATCACCATTAATGGTTCTAGCGCTCAAATCCATCAGTTAACGAACGATCTAGAACAATGGCCTTTATGGAGTCCTTGGGTTGAACTCGACCCTGCGCTTAAAGTGACACGTGGCCCGATTAATCAAGGGGTTGGGGCGAGCCAATCTTGGAGCGATGAAAATGGCGGTGGCAAGCTGACTTTTATTGCTAGTTCCCCCGATCAATCGATTACTTACAACATCTGGTTTGGCGACAGTGAAATGCCGTCAATTGCCAACATGACCTATACGACATTAAATGCGACGCAAACAAAAGTGAATTGGAATATTGAGGGCGAAATGCAAATTCCAGTGATCGGTTTTTACATTGCATTGTTAATGGATACCTTCGTTGGCCCAGCATTTGAACTGGGCCTAGAAAATATTAAGACACAAGTTGAAAAAGACTCTCAACCAACCGGTTAAAGTGTGTTCTTCCACGTCAGTTTAGGGTGGGCAACGATAAAGAGTGGATTGAGTAACGACTCCTTATTGTTGTAATCCAACGCTTCGCCAGTGAATAAGCTCACGGTGGCACCGGCACATTGTGCGATACATTGCCCAGCGCCAGTATCCCATTCCATGGTTGGCCCTAAGCGCGGATAAACATCGGCTAGCCCTTGTGCTACTAGGCAAAACTTTAGCGAACTGCCCGTAGGAACAATCTCGGCACTTTCAAATTGAGTAACAAAATCTGACATTTGTGGGCTAGGGTGAGAACGACTTCCAACGATTTTAATCGGCAGTTCAATATCATTATTCAACATCAATAACTGCGGTGCTTGACCTTTTTCGCTGAAGAAGCAACCCAGTTCGGTGCTCGCGTAATACATTTTATCTAACGCCGGTGCGTAAACAACCGCAAGTGTTGGTTGGTTATTTTCGATCAACGCGATATTAACGGTGAACTCGCCGTTTTGCTTGATAAACTCTTTGGTGCCATCGAGTGGGTCGACCAACCAATACGTAGACCATTGCTGACGCTGCTGCCACGTGATCCCCGTCGACTCTTCTGACAACACAGGAATGTCTGGTGTGATGCCGGCTAATCCGGCGACGATGACTTCGTGAGAGGCTAGATCGGCTGCAGTCAGCGGACTATCATCTTTCTTGGTCCATGTTTGTGTTTCACCTTGACGGTAGAAGTCCATGATGACATCGCCCGCTTGGCGAGAAAGTGCGACAATGGCTTGCATGTCTATTTGGCTCATTGGGTGTATCCCCCTTTTTTCAAGAAGCTAATCAACTGTTCAACACACTCTTCGAGGCTGTATTTCTCAGTCTCTAATACGACTTCAGGATTGTTCGGCGCTTGATATTCAGAATCAATCCCGGTGAAGTTAGCAATCTCACCGGCACGTGCTTTCTTATAGAGGCCTTTTGGATCGCGCGACTCACACGTGGCAAGACTCGTGGCAATATGGACTTCAATAAATTGGGTTTCACCCAACATCTCACGCACCTGTTCGCGTTCTTTGGTGAATGGCGAAATAAAGGCACTCAATACAATAAGACCAGCATCAACCATTAGCTTAGCGACTTCACCAACCCGGCGGATATTTTCTTGACGGTCTTGGTCGCTAAAGCCCAAATCGCCACATAAGCCATGACGAACATTATCACCGTCGAGCAGATAGGTGTGATGACCCGCTTCAAATAGCGCATGTTCAAGCGCGCCAGCAACGGTTGATTTACCTGAGCCACTTAATCCTGTGAACCATAACACACAAGATTTTTGACGTTTTTGTTCACTACGCTGGGTACTGTCTATTGCATGCTGATGCCAGACAATATTTTGATCACTCATAATTAAACTCTTTAAATTTTTTAAAACACGACCGCTACAAAGGGAAAAACCAATGGGATCATATAAATAACCACCGCAGAATATACCAACGATAAAGGAATGCCAATTCTCAAATAATCTCTAAAATGATAATTACCCGCGCTATACACCATTAAATTGGTTTGATAACCATAGGGCGAAATAAAGCTGGCACTAGCGCCAAAAATAACCGCCATAATGAATGGCCGAGGGTCAACACCATAACCAACCGCAATACTATAAGCAATCGGAAAGGTTAGCGCAGCGGCGGCATTATTGGTAATCAATTCGGTCAATAATAACGTAAACAGGTAAACGGCAACGAAGGCGCCAAAGATCCCCCATTGACCAAACATACTCAGCAGACCTTCGCCAAGAAACGCAGCTACACCATTTTCTACCATGATATGCGCTAAGCCAAGCGCAGAGCCAACAATAAGTGTTAGCTCAATCGGGAAACGTCGCTTAATCTCTTCAATCGATATCACGCCTGAGGCGAGGTATCCAATTAATAGCACCACTAAGCCTTTCGTTAAGCCGACCACTTCCGTTAATGCTAAAATCAACACAGTGAGAAAGCTAAGCAATACAAAACGAGATTGTTGCTTATCGAGCTTAGCACTGACACTTGATTCATTGATGGTGACAAATTCACGCACCATATTACGATGCTGATGAAAATTCTTACCGGGTACTAGCATTAACGTATCACCAGCACGAAGCTTAATTTGACCCAGACCACCGCTAAGACGTTCGTGACCACGACGAATCGCCACCACAGCGGCATCAAAATTCTGCCTAAACTCAGATTCTTTCAGGGTTTTACCTTTGATTGACGCCGAGTGACTAATCACCACCTCAACCAGCGCTTGGCCTTTGAGGTGAGATTTCGCGAACCATTCTAGGCCCTCCATTTCCTGTAGGATATGGAGACTCTCGGTATCACCAGCAAACATCAGTCGGTCACCAGCCATCAATTTTTCAGACGGACAGACCGGACGAATAAGCTCGCCGCCACGTTCTATTTCAACTAAATATAGCCGTTGTAGTGCGCGCAACCGATTTTGCTCAACGGTTTTTCCAACCATCTTCGAATCATCGCTCACAACAGCTTCGAGCAAATAGGGTAATTCAGTATCCTTATCCGTGAAACGGTCTGGTAGCTGTGAACCAAAAATAGTGATCACCGCAAGACCAGCGGCAACAACCGCAACACCGATGATTGTAAAATCGAAAAAGCCAATCGGTTCGAGTCCGGCATTAACGACAAAACCATTAACAATCAGATTAGTCGAAGTACCAATTAAGGTTAACGTGCCACCCAAAATAGCGGCATAGGACAGCGGTAACAACAATTTAGAGGGAGAGTGATATTGATTACGCTTGAGCACGCCAATCATTGACGCTACAACGGCCGAATTATTAGTAATCGAGGATAAAAAGGCGGTAGAAAGCCCTAGTTTCATTATCACTAACGGAAAACTTTCTTTGTTTAGATGACGCCCAATCGACTGTAGAAAATCAGTTTTTTCCATTGCCAGCGATGCTAACAACAGGAGAATTAAGGTCAATAAGGAAGTGTTGGTAAAGTTACTCATCATCGATTCTAGGCTGATCCAACCTAACAAATAGCTGATCGCTATTGAACCGATGAAGAGTATCGCTGGTCGAATTTTGTTGGTGATCAACAAACCGACCAGAACCGCCAGCATCAACATTACACCTGCTGACTGCGAGATCACGTTACTTCCCCTTTAGCGCACTAATATCAAGTGCTTGCCAATGTGGAAAATGTTTACGCACGAGTGAGTTAAATTCAAGTTCGAATTCACTAAACTCATGCTCAGATTGCTCTGCCTCAACTGCCCCTTCAATCATCCCAGCAGCAATCGTAACATTGCTTAAACGGTCGATAAGAATAAAGCCACCAGTATCACGCACTTCGTTGTACAGATCAAAAGCAATACGCTCAGCAAACTGTAATTGAACTTGGCCAACTTCATTTAACGCTAACTGCGAGGCTTGTTCTTCAACCAAGGTATTAACGTTTATTAAATGAGTGAGCTGACTGATACTTACCTGAGTTTTCTTGCTACCAATCTTTAAATCGTATTGACGATTTAATTCAAGCGGCTTCTCACCCATCCACACAAGCTTGGCATTGGCAGCTTGACTTACAAAGGGTAATTGGCCGGTAACAATCATATCGCCACGGCTAACATCAACTTCATCATTAAGGGTTAACGTAACGGCTTGGCCCTGATAAGCGCTGGCTAGTTCACCTTCAAAGGTAACAATAGATTTAATAGAACTCGTTTTTCCAGATGGTAATACCGTAACGCTATCACCCACTTTCACGGTGCCAGCAGCTAACGTGCCACAGAAACCGCGAAAATCTAAATTAGGACGATTAACATATTGCACAGGGAAACGCGCGCCGTTATCAACCACATCATTATCAAGCTTAACGGTCTCAAGAATCTCTAATAACGTAGACCCCTGATACCAATCCATCTGCGTGCTACGATTTACAACGTTGTCGCCGTTAAGTGCTGACATTGGTACAAAGTGAATATCTCGTTCACCAAGGCCGGAAACAAAATCTTGATAGTCTTGCTTGATATTGTCATAAGTTTCTTGACTGTTATCAACCAAATCCATCTTATTAACCGCCACAACAAAATGCTTTATGCCGAGTAGCGATGCGATAAAACTATGACGCTTAGTTTGAACCTGCACCCCATAACGTGCATCAATCAAAATAATCGCTAAGTCACACGTTGAAGCACCTGTGGCCATGTTACGCGTGTATTGCTCGTGTCCTGGCGTATCTGCGATAATAAATTTACGTTTGCTGGTTGAGAAATAACGATAAGCAACATCAATCGTAATACCTTGCTCACGTTCAGCCACTAAGCCGTCAACTAATAGCGCTAAATCAATTTGGTCACCGGTGGTGCCCATTTTTTGGCTATCATTCTTAATCGCCGCTAACTGATCTTCATAAATTTGTGCACTATCATGCAGTAAGCGCCCAATTAGGGTACTTTTACCGTCATCAACACTGCCACAAGTCAAAAATCTTAAAAGGCTTTTGTGCTGTTGTAATTCAAGGTAGCTCTCTACCCCGATTTCATTAATTTGTTCTTCAATATGTGAATTCATGAGTGCTTCCTAAAAATAACCTTGACGCTTCTTAAGTTCCATCGAGCCTGATGAGTCACTGTCGATTGCGCGACCTTGACGTTCAGATGAACGAGCCAATAACATCTCTTCGATGATTTTTGGCAGAGTATCGGCCTCTGAGTCAACAGCACCGGTTAATGGATAACAACCAAGTGTTCTAAAACGAACCAGCTCTTGTGTCACTTCTTCATCGTCAGCAATAGGCATACGATCATCATCGACCATAATTTTTAGGCCGTCACGCTCGACAACAGGTCGTTTAGCAGCGAAATACAGTGGAACGATATCAATATTTTCTTGATAAATATATTGCCAAATATCAAGCTCGGTCCAGTTCGATAATGGGAAAACACGAATGCTCTCACCTTTATTTACTTGACCGTTATACGTATGCCAAAGCTCTGGACGTTGATTCTTTGGATCCCAACGATGTAAGTTATCACGGAATGAGTAAACACGTTCTTTTGCGCGTGATTTCTCTTCATCGCGACGAGCGCCACCAAATGCAGCATCAAAGCCATATTTATTAAGCGCTTGTTTCAAGCCATCAGTCTTCATGATGTCAGTGTGCTTAGCACTACCGTGAACAAACGGACTAATGTCCATGTCCAACCCTTCTTGATTTTGATGTACTAACAAATCAAAACCATGCTTCTTCGCTTGTTGATCACGAAATTCAATCATTTCTTTGAATTTCCAGTTGGTGTCAACATGAAGTAATGGGAAAGGAAGTTTAGCGGGTGCAAACGCTTTACGCGCTAAATGCAGCATGACAGCACTGTCTTTACCGACAGAGTAGAGCATCACAGGATTATCAAATTCTGCGGCTACTTCACGAATAATGTGAATACTCTCGGCTTCTAGTTGCTGTAAGTGCGTTAGATTTACTTGGGTCATAACACGATTCCAAAATATTCAGCAAGCTTAATCGCTGAGTTAAAATGATGATAGTGTCAATATACACCCTCTAGCTTATTTCTAATAATAATAGATAAATCATTTTTATAACTTTTAAGAATAAAGAAAAGGGCGTTTTGGCTCGCTAGAACTAGCTATTTTGTGGCTAATCTCCTTTGGCCTAGTCGATTGAGGCTGACGTACTAGGCAAAGAGGATTGATGGCGGATTATGTATCCTGATAGCGGTCGCGAATGGCGATGAATTGATCGAGGTTATCCATGAATAATGATATCAAACGTGGATCAAAATGTTTTCCTTTCTCACGGTCGAATAGGTCAAGGATCTGTTCTAGCGGCCATGCTTTTTTATAGCAGCGTTCACTACCTAACGCATCAAAGACATCAGCGATGGCAGTGATGCGGCCATAAAGATGAATATCATTTTTGGCCAGGCCCTGTGGGTAACCACTACCATCCCATTTTTCATGATGGTGTAGCGCAACAGTCGCTGCAACATCAAGTAATGCCAAACCAGCGCCGTTTAAGATATTATATCCTTTAAGCGCATGCGTTTTCATCACTTCCCATTCATCGGCATCGAGTTTTCCTGGCTTATTTAATACGGCATCAGGGATCGCTATCTTACCAATGTCATGTAAAGGTGAAGCGCTCTTTAATAACTCAACTTCGGTTTCTGGTAGACCAGCTAGCTCAGCGAGTAGCGATGAATAATAAGCAACACGTTTAACGTGATATCCCGTTTCATTTGAGCGCGACTCAACCACCTCACCTAAGCGATAAATAAGTTCTTTCTGGCTATTGTCGATCACCTCATGCAAATAGATATTGTCGATGATTGAGATCAGATTCTCTGTGAAGATATTAAGAATATTGCGGTCGATGCTACTTAACGCAATTTTAACTTCGCCAAAGAATATTAAATTCATTTTTTGACCACTGCAAAACATCACAAAGTTATTGTCGCTATAAACGTTCTGCTGTGTTTCAATCGCTTGGCTGATCAAGTCTTGTTTTAGCGCCGACAAACTAGCCAACTCAACACAAGTTTCAAGTTCTTCCGATTCTTGGTACGAAAAGCATTTCAACTCTTTCGATTTTACGTAATAAGAATAAGCAATGGTGCTGCCGCCATGGTCGGCGTCGATATTAATATGCAGCAAGTCTTCAATCTTAGATAACGTCAAATTAACAAACGCTTTGAGGTTATGGAAAGACGAAATACCACGTGACGCTACAATAAGGCGTTCTAAGGCATCCTTACTACGAATAATCGTATTGATATCTTTAAACGAACGTAAATTTGAATACAAAATGGTATAAAGCTTAGCGGCGGTTAATTCAGTTTTATTTTTGTAGTCATTAATGTCGTACGCGCGAATAACTTGATGTTCTGGTACTTGGCCGCTCTGACCCGTACGCAATACGATACGAATCGAATGGTTGCTCAACTCATCACGTATATACGCGACAAGCTCTAATCCAGCTAGGTCTGTTTCCATTACAACATCAAGAAGAATAAGTGCAATATCCTGACGTTGATGCAGGATTTCCTTGGCTTCTTTAGCACTGTAGGCGTGCAATAACTCAAGGCCACGGTCTTGAAATTCAAATGAACCTAACGCTAGTGTTGTAACCGAATGAACATCTTCTTCATCGTCTACCACTAGGACTTTCCAAGGCACAGTCTTGGCCTTTTCGCTCACCTGAGAATCTTCAGAAAATAAAAACATATCGCTCATGGTTTTTGCTATCCCTGTATTATATCAATGACAGACTGTATATTGTCTTCGGTGAATTCAATAAGTTCATCAAGTTGCTGCTGGTCAATACCGATAAGGGCGACTTCCTTAGAAGGTAATAAATCCTCCATATTTACAGGGGTTATTTTTGATAAGGAAGCATCAGCCAATCTTATTGCCACTTTTAATGCCATGCTGCTTTCACTATCTTCTTGTAATTGGTGTTGATTTGCAATCGGCTCAATCAGATCTTGCGGTAAATTCCAATATTGCAATAAACCCGCTCCAACATCACTAAAATTAAAACCTAGTTTTTTCCGTTCGAAACTACTCGAACGTTTATCAATGCCTATATGTTCAGCTAAATCGATGCGTAAATAAGGCAAACGCTCCAACACCACTAACAGGCCTAAATTGTGTAACAGGCCAACCACAAACAGTGGCCCTTGACGCTTGTTAAAACAAACTTTATACACTTGCTGTGCCATCACCGCGGTATAAACACTATGATACCAATAATCTTTAAGATTGATTCGGCTTTCACCCACCCCCTTAAACACTAAGGCGGCGGATGTCGCTATCGCAATATTACAAAGTTCATCGGTACCAACGATTTGTATCGCTTGTTCGACGCAAGATACCTGCCCTTTACGACGATATAGCGCGCTATTAGCCAACTTTAATACACGCACGCACAAGGCTGGGTCATGGCTAACCATGGCCGCGATGTCTTCGACTGAACAATTTCCCTGCGTGACTAATTGATTTAGTGACAGGCAGATGTCCGGAATCGTAAACAACTTATTAGCATTGGCGATAAAGTCTTTTAACTCAAGCATCGCTGCAAGATCCTAATTCTATATGAATATGTGTATTTAACATCTAAAAGTGTAGCAGAGCCGCGAGTTTTTGCTACAGTTTCAATAATAACAGTTAATCGTTTTTTATTATACGCCAGAACAAGCATAAAAAAAGGCCGACAAATTGTCGACCTTTTTTAAAACGTTAGTGTAGTACTAATCGCTACTAAATTTCAAAGTGCAACCCACACTCGCGCTTTAAGCCATTGAATCTAGTATCTTCTTCGCTCATGCCTGCTTCCAGTTTCGATGTGCTGTGCACATCGCCAAGGCTAACATACCCTTCTTCCCATAACGGGTGATAAGGTAAATCAAACTCGGTTAAGTACTGGTGTACTTGCTTGTTATTAAGATCAATAATCGGCAAGAATTTATAACGCGTACCGCGAATTTCTAAAATCGGTAACCCTTCACGACTAGACGCCTGTTGACTGCGCAGGCCTGAATACCAAGTGCCTACAGTGAGTTCGCTAAGGGCACGTTGCATTGGCTCGACTTTATTACGCTTGTTATAAGCGTCAAGACCGTCAATCCCCTGCTCCCACTCTTTGCCAAAGCGCGCTTGT
>Ga0209291_1001005_pt1 | contig 26190 bp, 22 predicted proteins | sample GOMGulsemesocosm_FD_184633 | JGI IMG/M metagenome (GOLD analysis project Ga0209291, IMG submission 184633) | Methane-oxidizing microbial communities from mesocosms in the Gulf of Mexico - GOM9B Gulf of Mexico (SPAdes) (version 2) | ecosystem: Environmental > Aquatic > Marine > Cold seeps...
TCTGCAATGCTCGTTGGAATGTTTAAAAACTCTTCACTCTACAACCCTGTTAGAAGACCAGAATTGGTTAAAAAAAGAAGAAATGTAGTATACAAACAAATGCATCGCAATGAATTAATCACTATATCTCAAAAAGATTCTTTACAAAAATTGCCTTTAAAATTAGACCTACACCCTGAAACACATAATGCTGGATTAGCTACTTATTTTAGAACTCATTTAAAAAAAGAAATGAAAAATTGGATCAAAGAGAATCCGAAAAATGAAGAGGGAGATAAATACAACTTATATGGTGATGGTTTAAAAATATATGTAACTATTGATTCTCGTATGCAAGCATTTGCAGAAACTGCAATGAAAAAGCACATGAAAAACTTACAAGGAGAACTTGACAAACAAAACAAGAAAAACAAAACTGCTCCTTTTAGAAGTTTAAATAAAAACGAAATTGAAAAATTGCTCAAAACAGCAATGAGGAGATCTGAGCGCTATAGAGTCTACACAAAAGAGTTAGGCAAATCTAAAGCTGAAGCATATGCGTCTTTTGATGTAAAAAAGAAAATGAGAGTTTTCTCTTGGAAGGGGGAAATCGATACTATTATGACTCCCAAAGATTCTATGTTGTATTATAAAAAATTCTTACGTACAGGGTTATTATCTATCGAGCCACAAAGTGGACATATAAAAGCATGGGTTGGAGGAATTAACCACAAACACTTCAAGTTTGACCACGCAAAACAAGGAACCAGACAAGTAGGATCTACCTTTAAGCCTTTTTTATATGCAACAGCAATTGATCAGTTAAAATATTCTCCTTGTGATACTATTTCAGATTCTTATTACTGTATTCCAGAAGGAAGACACGGAAATTTAAAAGACTGGTGTCCTAAAAACGCTAATGGAAAATATAAAGGAATGATTTCATTAAAATCAGCCTTAGCAAATTCTATAAATACCGTTTCTGCAAAATTAATTGATAAAGTAGGACCAAAAAACGTAATACAAATGGCACATAATCTAGGTGTAACGAGTGATATACCTGAATTTCCATCTATCTGTTTAGGTACTCCTGAATTGAGCTTATATGAAATGGTTAACTCATATAGTACACTAGCTAATATGGGACAATATATAAAACCTTCCATAATATCAAGAATTGAAGACAAAAATGGAACTGTTCTATATCAAAATGTTCCTGAAACTAAAGATGTTTTAAGTGAAGAATCTGCATATGTAACTGTAAAAGTTATGGAAGGAGTTACTAAATACGGTTCCGGAGCAAGGCTAAGAACCGGTAAAAACACTTGGGGTAATGCTTATAAAAAAGGGATTATCACTGGTCATCCATATCAGTTCACTAATGATATTGCAGGAAAAACTGGTACCACACAAAATAATTCAGATGGTTGGTTTATGGGTATGGTACCCAATTTAGTTACAGGTGTCTGGGTAGGCGCAGATGACAGATCGGTACATTTCAGAACTACAGAATATGGTCAAGGAGCAACAATGGCTTTACCTATTTGGGCCCAGTACATGAAAAGCTGTTACACTAATAAAGATTTAAACATTTCTCAAGAACCTTTTAAGGAACCTGAAAATTTAAGCATCGAAGTGGATTGTAAAAAATGGGCTGAAGAGAACGAAGAAAATTCCGATGATAACCCCGATTTTTAAGATTACGACAATATAACATACACCATGATTAAAAAAACAGTACAAAACGTAGAAGAAGCCTTAACCGGAATAAAAGACGGTATGACATTGATGTTAGGTGGTTTCGGACTTTGTGGAATACCCGAAAATAGTATTTCAGAATTGGTTAAAAAAAACGTAAAAGGGATCACTTGTATCTCCAATAATGCTGGAGTTGATAACTTCGGTTTAGGATTATTATTACAAGGAAAGCAAATAAAAAAAATGATTTCTTCTTATGTAGGAGAAAACGATGAGTTTGAGCATCAAATGCTCTCAGGAGAATTGGACGTTGAGCTAACTCCTCAAGGAACTTTAGCAGAAAAATGTAGAGCTGCTCAAGCTGGTTTTCCTGCGTTTTTCACCCCTGCAGGTTATGGAACTGAAGTAGCAGAAGGAAAAGAAACAAGAGAATTCAACGGAAAAATGTATGTCTTAGAAGAGGCTTTTAAGGCTGACTTTGCTATTGTGAAAGCATGGAAAGGCGATACTGCTGGAAACTTAATTTTTAAAGGCACTGCAAGAAACTTTAACCCTTGTATGTGTGGAGCAGCAAAAATAACTATTGCTGAAGTAGAGGAGCTGGTTCCTGCTGGTGAATTAGATCCAAATCAAGTTCATGTACCAGGAATATTCGTACAACGAATTTTTCAAGGAACTGATTATGAGAAAAGAATTGAGCAACGAACAGTAAGACAAAGAGATTAAATCATGTTAGATAAAACTGGAATAGCAAAACGTATTGCTAAAGAATTAAAAGACGGATATTTTGTAAATCTTGGTATTGGAATACCAACTTTAGTTGCTAACTATATCCCTACAGGTATTGAAGTAGAGTTTCAAAGTGAAAACGGCGTATTAGGAATGGGACCTTTCCCTTTTGAAGGAGATGAAGATGCTGACATCATTAATGCAGGGAAACAAACGATAACAACCTTAAATGGAGCAAGTTTTTTTGACTCTGCTACAAGTTTCGCTATGATACGCGGTCAGCATGTTGATTTAACTATTTTAGGAGCAATGGAAGTTTCTGAAAATGGAGATATTGCCAACTGGAAAATACCAGGGAAAATGGTAAAAGGTATGGGAGGAGCTATGGACTTAGTTGCTTCTGCAGAAAATATTATTGTTGCTATGATGCACACCAATAAACGTGGTGAATCAAAATTACTAAAAAACTGTTCTCTACCATTAACTGGAGTAGGATGCGTTAAAAAAATAGTAACTAACCTTGCTGTTTTAGAAGTAACTAATAAAGGATTTAAACTATTGGAAAGAGCTCCTGGTATTTCTGTTGAAGATATTCAAAAAGCAACTGAAGGAACTTTAATTATTGAAGGGGATATTCCAGAAATGATTCTAGACTAAACTTTCTCAAAAAAAAAAACCATTTTAAACCGAAGTACTAATTATTAAGCTACTTCGGTTTTTAATTAAATACCCTTTGGAATAGCATTAATTAATGATTGTGTATATATAGTTTTTGGGTTTTCATAAACACTATCTGCCTCACCTATTTCTTCTATTTCACCTTTATTCATTACTACTAATTGATCACTCATGTATTTTACAACTGCTAAATCATGAGAAATAAATATGTAGCTAAATCCAAATTTTTCTTTCAATTCATTTAATAAATTTAACACTTGTGCTTGAACAGAAATATCCAATGCGGATACAGATTCATCACATATAATTAATTTTGGATTCACTGCAATTGTACGCGCAATTCCTATACGTTGGCGTTGTCCACCAGAAAACTCATGTGGATAACGATAAAAATGTTCTTCTAACAAACCTACACGCTCTAACAACTCAATAGTTTTTTCTTTTCTCTTTTTATCATTATTATACAATTTATGAACCTTCATTGGTTCCATTATCGCTTTTCCCACAGGTATTCTCGGGTTTAATGACGAATATGGATCTTGAAAAATCAATTGAATTTCTTTTCTTAGTGACCGTAATTCCGATTTTGAAATTTTTGTTATATCAGTACCTTTATAGAATACTTCTCCGGAAGTAGCATTATCTAATTGTAAAATAGTATTCCCTAATGTAGACTTCCCACAGCCTGATTCACCAACCAAACCTAAGGTTTCTCCTTCATATAAATCAAAACTAACGTTATTAACCGCTTTAAAACTGGAATCTTTAGTAAACAGTAATCCTTTAGTTATGTATTCCTTATTTAAATTATTAACTTTTAACAAGGGAGCTGAACCATAAATATTTTGATGAATTTCTTCTCTTTCTGATAATGAAACTACTTTATTGGATATCGTATCATTTAAATAGTCTTGAATTGTAGGCAACACCTTTAAACGTTCACTAACTGAAGGTCTGGAATTAATTAATGCTTTGGTATAGTCATTTTTAGGGCTTTTAAAAACCTCATTCACACTTCCTTTTTCAACAATTTTACCTTTATACATCACTACTATCTTATCGCTGATCTCAGAAACCAATGCTAGATCATGTGAAATAAAAATAATACTCATTTTAGTTTCTTGCTGAATAGACTTTAATAATGCTATAATTTCTTTTTGAACAGTAACATCTAATGCTGTGGTAGGTTCGTCAGCAATCAATACATCGGGCTTACACGCAATTGCCATTGCTATCATGACACGTTGTTTCTGACCACCGGAAATTTGATGTGGATACTTATTATAAATTTCTTCAGGGTTTGGAAGTTTTACTTTTTCAAATAATGCTAACACCTCTAATTTAGCCTCCTTTTTTGAAAATTTTAAATGACGCTCAAGCACCTCAATAACTTGTTTTCCACAAGTAAGTGATGGATTCAATGATGTCATAGGTTCTTGAAAAATCATTGCAATTTTATTCCCACGAAGTTGCTGAAAATCTGAATTAGAATATGCCAACAAATCATCTCCCAGATATTTAATCTCACCAGAACTAAATTTTGTTTGTTTTTTAGGTAGCAACCCTAAAATAGCCAATGACGAAACAGATTTACCCGAACCTGACTCACCTACTATTCCTAATATTTCATTTTCTTTTAACTCATAAGAAATATCAAACAGTACTTGATTACTCTTTTGATAAGACTCAAAAGCGATAGACAAATTATTAACCTCTAAAATATTTTTCATTTACTAATTATTTTATTTGTAGGTTTTTACCTAACTCTTCGACTATATAACACTGGTATCAATATAATTACATCAAAAATTAATGTTATTTTTTTTTTAACTAAATTAGCAAAAAACCCAAAATCCCAATTAATGAGAAATTATTACATTCTAAAAAAACTACTACTACTTATTTTACTTATTGGTTTTTCAGTAAGTTATTCTCAAACTGAAGAACAAAAAAAACAAATTCTAGCAAATTATGACTTAGTTAAACTTCAGAAATTACACGATGAATTTAGTGTAAAAAATAAGGAAGATAAAGAAAAAGCTATAAAAGTTGCAAAAACAAAAGGTTGGCCAATAATTGAATATCATAAAGACGGTACTTTTTCCGAATTACAACGTTTAAGAATTGACGGAACACCAGTTTATTATTCAACTTATAATACTGCTGCAGCAAAATCCACAAGAGCAAACTTTCTACATAATGGAGGAGGATTAGGATTAAATGTTGAGGGACAAGGAATGACAGCATATGTATGGGATGGCGGACCTACTAGAACTACTCATGAAGACTATTCTGGAAGAGTTAGTATTGGGGACTATAATACTACAGTGGTAGTAGACGGTAATGGAGATCATGCACAACATGTTACTGGAACGATTATAGGTTTAGGTTTAAGTACCGATGGAAGTGGAAGAAACTCTAAAGGAATGGCTCCACAGGCTAACGCAATAACTCATGAATGGAATAATGATTTAACAGAAGCTACCGCAGCAGCAGCTAATGGAATGCTCGTATCTAATCATTCCTATGGCTCAAATATAGCCAACGTACCTGATTGGGCTTTTGGCGCGTATACAGGGCAATCACAAGCTTGGGATAATTTACTTTTTAACGCTCCATATTATTTAATGGTAGCTGCCGCAGGTAACGATGGAAATAACAATAACAATGGAAGCCCTGCTACTGGTAACGCTAATCCTTTAGGTGGAAATACAGCATATGACAAACTATCTGGAAATAAAACTGCTAAAAACAATATGGTAGTAGCAAATGGACAAGATGCCAATATAGCAGCTAATGGATCTTTAAATAGCGTTATTAGAAATGGTAGTAGTACAGAAGGTCCAGCGGATGATTTACGTATAAAACCAGATATTATGGGTAATGGGACATCATTATATTCTGCAGGGATAGCAAGTAATAGTGCTTACAGTATAAAATCGGGTACATCAATGGCTTCACCAAATGTTTGTGGATCATTGCTCTTACTACAGCAACACTATAATAATGTTAATGGTGTTTTCATGAGGGCTGCTACCTTGAAAGGTTTAGCTTTACATACTGCAGACGATACCGAAACTAATGGTCCGGACGCCAATACAGGCTGGGGCTTAATGAATACTAAAGTTGCAGCAGAAACAATAACAAATAACGGATTACAATCATGGGTTTCAGAAGAAACCCTATCACAAGGGGAAACATTTACAATGACAATTCAATCTGATGGAACAAGCCCATTATTGGCTTCTGTTTCATGGACTGATCCTATAACTGGAGGGTACACTAATGGAGGGGTCGCTAATGAAGGAACCGCAGCATTAGTTAACGATTTAGATATTAGGATATCACAAGGGGGAGGAATAAATTATCCTTGGAAACTTACAGGTGTTAATACAAATACAAACGCAAATGGAACCGACAATACTGTTGATCCATATGAAAGAGTTGATGTAAATGGAGCCTCAGGAACTTATACCGTTACGGTAACTCATAAAGGAACATTAACTAATGGGGCTCAAAAATTTTCGTTGATTCTTACCGGATTATCTTCAAATTTTGCAATGAGCGCTAATCCGCCAGTTCTTACAGTTTGCTCATCAAATGATGCTATATATAATTTTGATTACCAACAAATAGGCGGTGGAACTACTATTTTTTCTGCTACTGACCTTCCTGCTGGTGTTACATTCAATACTGTACCTGGCTCAATGACAAGTAACGGGTCTTTTAATGCCGTTTTTGGAAACCTTTCAGGTGTTCCTGCAGGCACATATAATGTTAAAATTATTGGAGATAATGGAAGTGAATCTGAAACTAGAAACCTTAGTTTTAAAATATTACATTCTGATTTTGGGCTTTACCCACAAAGTTTAACATCTCCAATAAACGGAACAACTACCGCTGCGTATTCACAAACATTAACTTGGCAGAATAATTTAAATGCAGAAGATTATTTAATTGAAATTGCTACTGATCCTAGTTTTAACACTATAATCAGTACCGATACAGTAACATCTACTAGCTATAGTATTGAAAACTTAAACAATGCAACAGTCTACTATTGGAGGGTAAGACCTAATAACCAATGTAGTAATGGTAATTATTCAGCAACGTATAGTTTTCAAACTGCAACTAATAATTGTACCTCAGTAATCCAAACAAATGACACTCTTATAACTGATCAAACCACTGTTACTTCAACAGTAAATTATCCCACATCATTAATAATAGGTGATCTTAATGTTACTGTTGATTATACGCATACATGGATTGGAGACGTATCATTAACTTTAATATCTCCATCTGGAACAAGGGTTACGTTAGTAAATATAAATACCTGCTCATTTCAAACTAATTTAAATTTAAAGTTTAATGATGGCGCTGTAAATACAATTAATTGTAATACACCTAATGTCAGTTACCCTACTTTACATACATTCAAGCCCGTCACTCCTTTATCTGCCTTTAATGGTGAAGTTTCTAATGGTACTTGGACACTTGAAATTATAGATGGTGGACCTGGTGATACAGGGACGGTTAATGAATGGGCATTAGAAATATGTGATCAATACGTTATTGCTGGTACCATTCCCAACTTTGTAAATAACGGTCTTACCCCAGATACAAATTCTACTTACATAACTGTAACTGGAGATATTGAAGCAACTACTACTTCAGAAACTGCCACTCAACAAGCATACACTTTAATTGAATTACCTACAAAAGGCGTTTTATTAAAAAACACTATTGCATTAGCTATTGGCGATACATTTACACAAGATGATGTAAATACTTCAAAAATAACATATACTAATACTGAGATTACAACTTTTGTGGATCAATTTAAAGTGGATATTAGTAATGCTGTTAGTGGATGGCTACCTAACCAAATAATACCAATCAATGCGACTCTTGGTGTTATAGAATTTAATTTAAACGACTTAGTTATATTTCCTAATCCTTCAAAAGGTGAAGTTAATATTCAAATACAATCAGCAACAAATACTGATGTAAAAATTAGCCTTTTTGATATTCAAGGGAGAAAAGTATTCAAGACTTCTAAGGAATCAAATTCCGACTTATTCAATACTACATTGGACTTTAGAAAACTCGCTAATGGCATGTACTTAATCGATATTCAGCAGGGAAATAAAAAAACTACCAAGCAAATAATAATTAACAATTAAATTATTATTTTAAAAATTCAACATAAAAAAACCGAAACTTTTAGTTTCGGTTTTTTTATACATATATAATTTCTTTATCTGTCAAGAACTCTTCTCTTTTAAATTTTAAAAAAACCTGAGCAACTGCTATTGTATCCTTTTCACAATAATCTACAATTCTGTCTAAATTCTTCTCCTTATAATATACTTCGCTAACTTGGCTTCCATCTATATCATCTTTTGGAGATGGTATACCTAAAATACTTGTTAGTAGCTTTAAGGATGTATAGTGTTTATAATCCCCAAACTTCCACAATTCCAATGTATCCAAATGTGATATTTCCCAAGGCTTCTTGCCAAATAAATTCAATACTTTTGGTAACTCAATTTGATGTATTACCATTCTTCTTGCTATAAATGGGAAATCAAATTCTTTACCGTTATGAGCACACAATAAGTGATATGGTTTAAAAAAATGATTATCCAAAAGCTCTTTAAAATCAATTAAAACTTGATATTCATCTCCAGAAAAAGAAGTTATTCTAAAATTTCTAACTGAATCAGTTGCTACAAAATATCCAACAGAAATACATATGATTTTACCAAATTCCGCCCAAATACCTGCTCTATTGTAAAACTCTTCAGAAGAAAATTCCTCTTTACGTTTATATTTAGTTTTTTGTCCCCAAAGCTCTTTTAAATTTTCATCCAAATCATTATAATCGGCACATTCTGGAACAGTTTCGATATCTAAAAAGAGGATGTGTTCTGATTTAATTTTTTCAAGCATTATATTATGAATTAGATTTTCTTGATTCAATCTTTTGTTTATAATAACTTTTTTGAGATATATAAATAGTTTTTGTTACCTCCGCAAAAATAACTCCTGACTCACTAACAATATTAACTTGCTTTTTAAAATCGATTTCTTTTTGAATAGCAACATCTTCCTTTATTTGAGTAATTTCGTCTTCTGAAAAAGTAAACTTCGCAAATGCATTTTCTCTAGCAGGCCTTTTATATTTTATTATAGCAACCTTATCCCAAACTACATAATCATCACCTAAAACATTCATCAGTTGAATCATATAAATAGGATCCGTAGCTGAAAACATACTACCACCAAAAATAGCACCTACATAATTTCTGTTTTTATAATTTAACGGTATTCTAACCTTAACTTCGTGTAAATCTTTTGAAACAAAAATCAATTTCCCAACTGATCTTCTATACATAGGAGATAAATTAAAACCATGTTTAAGCAATACTGCTTCCGAAAAAAATCGCTTTAAAAGCTCAAATATAATTTTATACATAAACTTAAAGATAGGTATTATTCTTTAAAATAACGATTGTTGCTTACATCCTTGTTCATGCTCTAGCAACCATTTTTTACGCCATATCCCTCCTGCATAACCCGTAAGAGATCCGTCCGAACCAACAACTCGATGACAAGGAAGAACAATCCAAAAAGGATTCTTTCCATTCGCCGTAGCAACAGCTCTTATTGCTTTTTCATCACCTAACAATCGAGCTTGTTTTAAATAACTTGTTGTTTTACCATAAGGAATAGAATTCAAAGACTCCCAAACTGTTTTTTGAAAGTCTGTACCTTTATAGTCTAACTCTAAATCAAATACCTTTCTTTCTTCTTTAAAATATTCATTTAACTGCGTAACACAATTTTGTAAAAAGCCTGGGATAACTGTTGAAATTATTTCTTCTTCATCTACGATAGAAATTTCAGAAACCCCTAATTGACTTCCTTTTATTTTACACACTCCAATTGGCGTATTGATATATACTATTTTCACCTCTTTACTCATCATCTATAATACCCAATCGTTTAGCACGATCTTCCCAATTTTTTCTAGCTAATTGTTGCATATCAGCATCAGCATCACTTTCATCCATTATCTCTAAACCTAATAATGTTTCAATAACATCCTCCATAGTTACTACACCACTTACAGAACCATATTGATCTACTACCAATGCAATGTGCTCCTTTTCAGAAATAAATTTCTCGAATAAATCAGGTATTGGTACATTTCTATCTACAACCAATATTTTACGCTGTAACTCACTCAACAACATCTGATCTTGATCTTCAGCTAATTGTTTGTATATATCATCCTTTAATACATATCCAATAATATTATCAGGCTGTTCCTGATAGATTGGAATTCTAGAAAAGCGTAAGTTTTTATTTTGCTCGTAAAAATCTTTAATGTTAGTATTTTCTTCTGCTATTTTTATAACAGTTCTCGGAGTCATTACATCTTTAGCGAAGATTGATTTGAAATTTAATAAATTCTTAATCACCTTAGACTCTGATTCTTCAAAAACCCCTTCCTCTTTAGCGATATCTGCCATTGCAGAAAAATCTTCTCTACTTAAAACACTCTCTCCATGAGCACCTTTTCCAAATAGCTTCGTGAACAACTGCAATAACCAAATTACTCCAGTCCATTTAAAAAATAGAATCATCCCACTCAAAAACATTGTCGATATAGGAGCAAGTTTTTTCCAATGAGTAGCCCCTATAGTTTTGGGAATAATTTCTGAAGCTACTAAAATTAAAATAGTCATTACGGCAGAAACTATAAACACTCCATTTCCATTATCATTAAATACTTCTTTAGCTTCCGTACCCACCATAATTGCTCCAACAGTATGCGCAACAGTATTCAATGTTAAAATAGCAATCAAAGGCTTATCAACATCCTTTTTCATCCTTTCTAACTTACTCGCAAAACTTTTCCCTTCTTTCTTATTTACACTAATAAAAGTTGGTGTTACACTTAACAATACTGCTTCCAGTATAGAACACACAAAAGAAAAGACTATTGATAGAACGGCGTATGTAATAAGTAATGTCATTATAATTGTTATTATTTTTAATAATATTAAACAAATTTATCTTTTTAGCGAAAAATGCGCACTAAATTCTCTTTCAATATTGTTTAAGTCTTTAAATATAACTTTAAACCAATAATCAGAAGAAGGTAATAAATTACCATTATACTTCCCATCCCAACCAATCTCAGATGAGCTTAAATTTTTAATTAACTTTCCATATCTATCAAAAATACGTATTTTAGGATTTTTCAATCTCTCTACTCCTATTATTTGCCAATAATCATTAATACCATCTTCATTTGGGGTAAAAAACTTTGGATAATCTATTACAAAAATCTCTTTAGATACTATACCACAACCATTAATATCGTTAGCATAAAAAACATGGTACCCTGGAGCCATATTCAAAAAAAATGGTGATGATTGAAAATCTCCTTCATCCATTTTATATTCATAATCACCATAACCTGTTGCTGTTATTTCTACTGTATGTGTGCTCGAAAACTGTAATGATATAATATTTACATCAAAATAACTTGGAACTCCTGATGGGTGAATAATAGTCGATTTTGTAATATGACAACCTGAGCTATTCTGTGTTACTTTTACCGAATATTCCCCAAAATCATTAGCAACTAAACTACCTAAAGTTTCAGATGGTAAAGTAACACCATTATGAAACCAAACAAAACTATATAATAACGGAGATAAAAAAGTATCTATTATAGGGGGTGCATAGTTATTATTTATTGTATCATCACTATTCAAACAAATAAACCCTTCATTCAAATCAAACTCAGCTGGTGTCCCTATTATTATATTAAATAAATCATATGCATAGCAGCCAGTTTGGATGTTTTTTATTTTACTATAAAGGACAAAATTTGGTGTGCCAGGTGTCTCAAAAACGTAAGAAACAGCTACATTATTATACACGTCTTCTTCCGTAACATGGTATGTAATTTCAAAATCATTTGGATCTTGTCCTCCCAATACAGTATCATTTAATTCTAAGAGATCAATTATTGTTATGTAATCATAGTCTTCATCACAATAAAATTGATCATTTATTCCATTTGCTATTGGCTGTTCTGGCTCAACTAAGCTAACAGCATCACTTACAGACACATAACAATTAAATATCTCTGCAGTAAAGTTATCATAAACACCTACCCCTAAGTTAGAAATTGTAATACCCCCACTACCAGTACTCGTGTAAGTCTCGTTTACTAAATTTCCATTCAACTCATACGAAATGTTATATTCCGAATCTGAAAGTAAATTAGAAAGTGAAATTGTTCCATCTTCAACAAAACATTTAGTTATATCAGTTTTTAATAAAAAAAAGTTAGGGACAACCGGATCGGTTAGTTCATATATTGTAGTTAAGTTAGCAGAACAAGCATCCCATTCTATACTAATATTAGTGTAACTACCTGAGTTTAAATTTATAATTTCAATAATACCATCAGAGTTTGCTATATAGTTTTCTTCTGGGACAATCACTCCGTCATCCTGATAAGTAATCATATAGTTTTCATCTGGAATTAAACCTGAAATGACAATCACTCCATTAGTTCCATTACACATTGAGGGGTTTTTTGGAGTAACGTTTACTATAATCGGTATAAAATTTTCATCAATTTCTTCTAATATATAATAATATACAAAACTTACTTCTTGACCTACAGACAAATCACCAAGATTAAAAGCTATTGAAATAGCTTCATCTGCGTTATTTGAAGTACTACCTTCAGTCCCTATTAGACCGACTCCATTCCAAACATTACTAGCGCTTCTATTTGAAAACCCGCCATACGAAACTCTTGCCAAAGGACTCCTACTAAAAAAACTAACATTTGAACCTGTAGGATCAATTGAGCTTCCTGCATCTCCATTCTGAGAAGCAGTTACTAAACATACATCATCTTCAACTGAACTTGCCTGAGAAATCAAATTCTGATTAGTTTCATAGAAACTATTTAAAGATTGATTATTATCTGGATCCACATTGTGCATAAAATAAACACCATTTTTTGTTTCAGAACTAGTATTTTTAATAGTCGTAATCATTTGTATAAATAATCCTTCTTCAGTAACACTATAGTATCTTTTTACAGACAATCCATTTACATTTCCTTCCCAAATAATCTGAGCAACATCATCAAAACAATCTGATGTAAGTATTGACGCATCTGTTACTGCTCCAAAAACTTGAAATGACTCACCAACGTTATTGTTATTATAATTAATTCCATTTATTTCAATAGAAAAACCTTCTTCTGGCTCTCCAGGGGTAAAATAATCTCCATCATAATCTACCCATTCATCTGCAGCAGGGTTTGCCAAAAAACCAAACAAACCAGGCACTCTATTTGTATGAAATGTAGAAGGAATATTATCCGTAGAAGTTCCATAAACCCCTCGTTCATTTATTCCAAATTCAATATATTTTCCTTTAGCCCATCCCTCACCATCAATTAGATATGAATCTAATTGGGCTTTACATGTCAAACAATAAATTAATAAGAGAGATAATACTATTGTTTTTTTAATAGTGTAGTTCAATTTGTTAAGTAGTTAGTTTATTAATAATTATTTTAAAAATAGTCCCCTTGCGTACTTGTACGCTAATATTTTTTAATCTTTAGTACTACAGTAGTTTTACTATATCCTTTGCAAAATAACTCGCTATAATATCTGCTCCTGCACGTTTAAAAGCCATTGTGCTTTCCATCATGGTTTGGTCATGATTTAACCATCCTTTTTCTGCAGCAGCTTTAATCATTGAATATTCTCCACTAACCTGATAAACTGCTACTGGAACATCATATTCATTTTTTACTTCTCGCACAATATCTAAATAAGGCATACCTGGTTTTACCATTACAATATCTGCTCCTTCATCTATATCCATTTCTGTCTCTCGAAGTGCCTCAAAACGATTTGCATAATCCATCTGATAGGTTTTCTTATCGCCAAATCCTGGTGCAGAATCTAACGCATCTCTGAAAGGCCCATAAAAAGCTGAAGCATATTTTGCAGAATAACTCATTATCCCAACATCTATCATCCCTTCATCCTCCAACGCTTCACGTATTACTCCTATTCTACCATCCATCATATCACTTGGGGCAACAAAATCAGCCCCAGCTTCGGCATGAGAAACAGCCATTTCTGCTAACAACTCCGAAGTTTCATCATTTAAAATAATTCCTTCCTCAACAATACCATCATGACCAAAAGAAGAATATGGATCTAAAGCAACATCAGTCATAACCAACATTTCTGGGCATGCATCCTTTACTGTTTGAATGGCGCGTTGCATTAAACCTTTAGCATTTAAAGCTTCTGTACCTGCATTATCTTTTAATTTGTCTGGAACTTTCACAAATAGCAATACTGACTTTAACCCCATTCCCCACAGGGCTTTTACCTCCATGTACAATAAATCCAAACTAAAACGATAATAATTAGGCATTGAGGCAATTTCCTCTTTTACCCCCATTCCTTCAACCACAAAAAGCGGTACTAAAAAATCATTTGGAGTTATATCATTTTCACGCACTAATGCTCTAATTGCTTCATTAGTTCTTAAACGTCTATTTCTTCTAAGTGGATACATATTTTTATTTTAAACTTGCTATAAATTTTTCTACATTAAACTCTACATCATCTTCCCCTACTTGGTCAAATGGGTTTTCCAAATGCATCTGGATATTATCCAAACTTACCAAAATAACACTAAACAGTATTGGCATTGCATAAATTAAATAAATTGAATATTCTTTTGCTGCTTCTGCAAAATATGGCCCATAAATAATTGGCAAAATGATAATAAATATTTGGCTATACGTACGTAAAGTACGTGGTGTTCTGTACTGATAAATATGCTTTATTTTCTCGAATGAAACCATCATTTTACTTAAAAAAGAATTCGCTCTAGAGGCTTCCCCTGAAGGCAACCCCAAACCTCTTAAATTTTTGATAAACATTGATAACTCGTCAAAACTTTCATAAATACCAATCTCGTTTTTTGGCAAATTATCCAATGGCTCAGTAAACGATGTTCTGCAAGATCCTAATAAATGAGCTAAATGTTTTTTTATATGTTCTTGTGTTTCATTTGAAGTTTCTGGAAGCCAATGCTTCACTGCGAAAAACAATGCTCTACCGTGAGCTTTAATGTTTCCATATTGATCTAAAGCCGCTTCACGACGCTTATATGCACCTCCTATAGAAAATACTATTGGAAATACGATTGCAGTCGCTATTAATGTTAATGGAAAATTGGCTGTGATGTGATAATAATTACATAAATAAGTAGATAGTACTGATAAGAACAACACAATAAATGTTTTGTAATTAATGATGAGTCCTACCCTTTTTATTGTTTTTAACATGTGTTTTATCTTTTGTGTATTTTATCAAATAATTGCTTTAATATTTTTGGCGCTCCAAAACGATATCCTAAATACAATTGAAAGTAAGTATTAGAATCTTCTACTTTCGTTTCTTGACCTTTATTATAAGAAACCCCATTTACATTAAACTGAATTCCTGTAAATATCTTATCTGAATTATACCCAAAATTTAACCTTCCTTCAAAAATGAAATTTGTGTATGTTTCTTTCTTTTCTTGTAAAACGTCAAATTCATCTTCCTGCATGTTTTTAGCGAATTTCACTCCAAAACCAGGGAACACTCCTAAAGAAGCGAAGAAATTTTGCTCTGCTCCAAATACAAAATTATGAATATATCCAGCTGTAATATTCAAATCAAAATTAGTTTCATTTAAAGAAATTAATTCATTACTAGGATTATTTAATTCTGAATAATAATAAGATATACTTGGCACAAAACTCCCTGCACTTTTTATTTGCTTCTGATTTTGCATCAATAAAGCTTTGAATGACAAATTCTTGTTCCAAACAAAAGAAGTCTTACCTCCAAAACGTTTCATATTTAAGCTTTTTAATTGAATATACGGATCCGTCCCTTTTATCCAATTAGCATCGAAATCTGCAGTATTATCTACATAGACCCCTTCAATTTTATTATAACCAAATTCCTGTATAAAACGCTTAATAAATAAACGCAATTGAATTGAATTAATATCCGATTCTCCTTTTAATTTCTCATCCTCATTATTATTCAAAAAACTTGGAGAAAAACCTACAGTAACACCAATAAACCTGTAATGCATTGAAGCTGCTAAACGTACTGATTCATTTGGTTTTAAATTGAATTTTCCATTAGTAACGCTATTAGTTACTTTGTAAGAAAAGCTTTTGGTGTCAACACCTATTTTAGCATTAATTTTATGAGAGAAATCTTGCACATACTCACTTTCTTGAGTATAGCAAACAGCTATAAAAAACAAGTTTAATATTACTAAAATCGCTCTTTTCATATTACAACTTACTTAAGCCATTCCTTAGGACTCTGTAGTACTTTTATTAATCGTTCTTCTTCACTATCCTCAACTGGAATATGATTATAATGCCATTGAACTTTCGGTGGTAAACTCATCAAAATACTTTCTATTCGTCCGTTTGTCTTTAATCCAAATAAGGTTCCTTTATCGTGGACTAAATTAAACTCAACATAACGTCCTCTTCGAACTTCCTGCCAGTTTTTATTTTCTTCAGAATATTCTATGTTTTTTCTTCGTTCAATAATGGGCACATAACTATTTAAAAAACTATCCCCTATTTCTGTTACAAAATCATATCGATCTTGCATAGAAAGTTCATCAGTTTCTTTTAAGTAGTCGAAGAACAACCCTCCTATTCCTCTTCCTTCATTTCTATGTGCATTATAAAAATATTCATCACATTTTTTTTTATATATCGGATAGAACGAATTATCATGTTTATCACAAGCATCTTTACACACTTGGTGAAAGTGAATTGCATCTTCATCAAATAAATAATAAGGCGTTAAATCTTGTCCTCCACCAAACCATTGTGTAACAATATTCCCATCACTATCATACATTTCAAAATAACGCCAATTGGCATGTACTGTCGGTAAAAATGGATTTATAGGATGCAATACTAAGCTCAATCCACAAGCAAAAAAATCGGAGTCCGACACACCAAAATTTTTCTGCATAGCCTCTGGAAGTTTCCCATGTACTGCAGAAATATTAACCCCTCCTTTTTCAAAAACATTTCCATTTTCAATTACACGAGTTCTTCCTCCACCTCCTTCTGGTCTATCCCATAAGTCTTCTTGAAAAATAGCTTTACCGTCAATATTTTCTAATTTCTTACAGATAGTATCTTGTAATTGATGTATGTATGCTTGAAATTTTTCTTTCATGGAATGACTTAATTTTCTTGATGAACTTTTTTTACTGTTTCTTTTGTAGCTGACACAACAGATAGTGGCAATACTAGAATAACTCCAACTACAGGAATCATTAGTAATAACATAAATACAATTCCATTACCTATTGCTATTCCTTTATGTTGTTTCACAAAAGTAATGCTGTCTTTATAATTATAGTGTCGTTCTAAAGTATAATCCATATTTCCAAAACCCGCATAGTAAGCTTGAATAAGAAATATTAACACTGTAAAAACGACTCCCAAAACGGGTATTAAACTTAAAATAAACAATGGTACTATGAATAAAATCTCTTTAAATAGATTTCTAGAATTAATTTTTATAGCCCTAGCAAGTGTAACAGAAAAATTAGCACTTGTATGTACATCTCCTAAATAATATTTTTCTATCGCTTCAGAAACTGGGCTCATAAATGGCGCAGAAAAAGCCATGATCATATGTCGGTAAATAATCAATCCGAAAACAACAATTATGGATCCACCAATAAAATTACTGATCGTTGAAACAATTTCTTTCCCTCTATTAAACGGCCACAAACTAGCAATCAAATCTCCTATGTTATCTGACAAAAAATAAGCTAGTACGAAAATTAGTATAGCAGTAGTTACACTAATTAAAATTGGAATTGCAAAATATTTCCAGAGTTTGAGTTTATTTAATAACTCAAACGCTGAAAAATAGGCTTGTATTCCCTCTAAAATATTCTTAAGCATTGTATTCCTTAACTGCATCGATAAATGCCTTAGCATTATCTAAAGGAACATTTGGCAATATTCCATGGCCAAGATTTACAATGTATTTATCTTTCCCAAACTCATTAATCATTTGAGTAACCATTTTTTTAATTACAGCTGGTGGTGAAAATAAACGAGTAGGATCGAAGTTACCTTGTAAGGTTACATTTCCTCCAGTTAGGTAACGCGCGTTTTTAGCTGAAATAGTCCAATCAACTCCTAAAGCAGAAGCATTTGATTTAGACATTTCATCTAAGGCAAACCAACATCCTTTTCCAAAAGCTATTACTGGAGCATCATCTTTTAAGGCTTCAATAATTTGGTTAATGTATTGCCAAGAGAACTCTTGATAATCTACTGGAGATAACATTCCTCCCCATGAGTCAAATATTTGCACTGCATTTACCCCTGCAGCAACTTTTGCTTTTAAATAAGCTATTGTAGTATCTGTTATTTTTTGCAATAAGGTATGAGCTGCAACTGGATTAGTAAAACAAAACTCCTTTGCTTTATCAAAGTTTTTACTTCCTTGCCCTTGTACACAGTAACATAAAATTGTCCAAGGTGATCCTGCAAATCCAATTAACGGTACTTCGTTATTTAATTTCTCTTTAGTAGCTTTTATTCCTTCCATAACATACCCTAATGCATCATTCACATCTGGAACTATTACATTATTTACGTCGTTTAAATTACGAATAGGATTTGGCAAATATGGACCGAAATCTGGTTTCATTTCCACTTCAATATTCATTGCTTGAGGAATAACTAATATGTCTGAAAATAATATTGCAGCATCCATACCATACCTTCTAATTGGCTGGACAGTAATTTCAGATGCTAATTCTGGTATTTGACAACGCGTAAAAAAATCATATTTTTTCTTTAACTCCATGAATTCCGGCAAATATCTACCTGCTTGACGCATCATCCAAACTGGTGGTCTATCTACTATCTCTCCTTTTAAAGCTCTTAAAAATAAATCGTTTTTTATCATCGTGTATCGTTGCTAATTATTAAGAAAATTGAATACGCAAAGATACCCTAATTGCACTTTGAAACCATACTTTTTGCTTTGAAATTTTATTCAAGCACACCAAGTATTGAAACCTTTAAAAATGTATATTTGTTGAAACAAGATTTACATTTTTATGAGCACGATAGATATAGTTATAGGAGCATTACTGGTTTTTGGGTTAGTACGCGGCTATATGAAAGGATTATTTGTAGAAGTAGCTTCTATTATTGCGTTAATTGCTGGTGTTTATGGAGCTATTCATTTTTCACATTATGTAGCTACCAAATTAGACGAAAGTGTAGATTGGGATCAAAACTACATTAACGTAATTGCATTTGCTGCTACTTTTTTTGTAATAATTGTAATAGTTTCTTTAGCAGGAAAAGCATTTACAAAGCTAGCTGATTTTGCCTCACTAGGAATTCTAAACAAACTATTAGGTGGTGTTTTTGGCGCCCTAAAATTTGGCTTAATTGCAAGTGTCGTACTTATTATTTTTTCTCACGCCAACAACTCTATTGAATTTATACAACCTGAAAAACTAGAAAAATCTGTTTTATATAAACCCGTAAAAGGACTGGCTACAATGATTTTCCCAAACATCATTAAGCAAGAAGAGGAATTACGAGAAGAGTTGATTGGGAGTTAACTCAACACCTAAACCTATAAAAGTCGCTAGAACACTTATTTATAAAAACTAAACATCATATTCCTTATCACTCCACAACAGTAATATTTCCTCCCAACACTTTCTTCGTATCTGCTAATTTTGGATGTCCGTAAATTTTAATCACTCCACCAGCCTTTACTTTTGCTTTAGCTATTTCGGTAGCATATATTTTAGCCGAACCTCCAGCACTAACTGAAACTTTGGTTTGTTCAGTAATACACTCTTGAGCTTTATAAACTCCTCCAGAGTTTACAATAACATCTTGATTTTTAGCTATTCCTGAAAGCGTAATGATACTTCCTGAAACTACTCTTGCATTTACTCTTTGAGCATCTACTTCAAGCCTGATAATCGCACCCTCTTGTGCCTTTACTTCAAAATCAATTCCTACTATAGTTTCATTTGAAAAAATAAATGACCCTTCGTTTGCATCTATCAAATTTAACTCTTTATAAAACAACACTATTTTTGTTTCATACAAAGTAGAAGCCTTGGGCATGTTGAATCTGATCTTCAATAAACCTTTTTTATTTACTATTTCAACATCTTCTTTATGTACACCAGAAATAACTACTTTGTTTTTATCGGATTTCACTAATTCAACAGACAAACCATCAAATGTTTTTAACTGACTGAATTCTCCTAAGTTCTTTTCTATATTTTGAGAAAAACTAATTAATGAAAATACTACGACTAATGAAAATATGATTTGTTTCATAACTTACTCTTTTTATTTAAACGAATATACTTCTTGATTTATTACAAATAGCATGCCTTTATTACTTTCCTTTAAAAAAAACAAAAACCAACAACATATACGTTATTGGTTTTAAAAACTTCTATTTTATTTTTCTATAACTTCTTAATCTCTTTTGAGATAATCCATCCAACTGAACCATTTGTTAGCTTAATTCTTGTCCACCCCTCAAAGTCCTCAAATACACTTACTTTAGTTCCTTCATGCAACTCAAAGGCTTCATCACTATTGAATTTAGGTTCAGATTTCACCTGAGATTCTTTCGCAAAAACTATAGCATATTTTTCATTAATAACTGTGGTTTCTTGCTGATAAGCAAATGCAACTGAAAGCACTGAAAAAAACAATCCTAAAAATGACATTACAAAAAACAAACGCTTTCTATTTGTGAATTTTGACCGACTATACCCAACAAACATTAATACAAATAACACCATGAATACTATCCCCAAAATCGCCCATGTATCAAATGATAACATATTTATTATAGATGAAAATATTTTTGAAAATCCAGTAGTTGGTATTACATCAATTTTATCAATTCGCATATTATTTGCAAATGCTAAATTGGTAAGCACATCTTCATTATTAGGATCTAATTGCAATGCTTTTTCATAATAATAAACACTTTCTGAGATCTGATTTAGTTTATAATGCGAGTTGGCTAAATTAAAATATAGAGATGCTGAATGATTTTTTGTACTCAATAACTGTTGGTATACCTGAATAGCGTCACTGTATTTTTCGCTATTATATAAACCATTAGCTCTCTCAAAAAGTTGTTCATTTTGAGAAAAACCAAAACTTGTAATGAACAATACTATGTATATTATGCTTTTCATAACGTATTCCTTTCTACTATAATTATACAGCTTTATCAATTTCCGAAACTACACGTACTGCTCTATCATAATCTTGCTGCATTGCACCACTACTTATTGGTGTAAAACGAGCTAGATCACAAGCTTCAATTAAGCTCACAAAACTTACAGTTGTATCTGTATGAATATTATTTTCTTCAAATACAGTTGTAATTTTCTCTTTACTAAACTCAGTAGCTTCAATTTGTAATTTCGCTTTTAAATAATTATGTAATGATTTATGTAACGATTCATAAAACGTATCTTTATTATTTAAATTCTTCTTCGCCTCTGACAGGAATTTCTTCGCTAACTTGTCAGCTTTTCTAATTTTATTTCCTCTAACATCGTTCGCAATTAACTCTTTCTTCTTTTGAAATAAAAGCACTCCAGGAATTACCAATAATGGCAATAGTAGCAAACACCAAAATAATGTAGACTTAAAAAATTGTTTCGTATGGATTGACACTAGATTTGAACTTGTGTGAAATGATCTGAACTGATTATTTTTGCCAACGACTTTTTGATGAGTAACAATAGGACTATTTGATTGATTTACTGCATTCGTATTTGTAGGACCTGTTAACACCTCAACAATATGTTCTAATGAATTTAAAGTATGATAACTTGCTGTTTTAGGATTAAAATAACTAAACTCTAGCTTCGACACTGGATAATTACCTTTATACTGTGGTACAATAGTATATGTATCACTTATACCCCCTCCCATTCCTCTCAAATTAGTACGAACGTTTTCTTTATGTTCAGGCTCATATACTTCCAATGAACTTGGCACTACTAATTTTGGCAATTCAAATAATTTCAAATTTCCTCGCCCACTTACCTTTACTGTAGCCTGTAATGATTCTCCTGACTTTAATGCCGTTTTACTTGCCGTAACATCAAATTCAAACTCCCCAACTGCACCAGTAAAACTTGCCGGCTTACCTGCTTCAGGAAGCGGCTTTACATTTATTGTTCTATTACCTGCTGCAACTTTCTGATGTACCGATTGATACTGTCTACCCCCAAAGAAATCCCTCCTATTAGTAGGCACATTTACAACTACATCTAAAACCAGTGGTTCTATCACTAATTTTCCTGTTTTTTGAGGTAACAATACTGACTTACGCAATACTACAAATTTATAATCTTGACCTTTAAACCTTCCTTGTTCAATTTTAAACTGTTTAATATCTATGTTCTGGCTCCAAAAATCTGCAAATTTTGGGTTATCAATAGGATTAAAATTACTTACATTTACTGATGGTCCAACATATAGTTTATACTCTATTGTAATAGCTTCATTTAAAAATGGTGATGCATTAGATATTTCCGCTACTAAATGAATATTCTCCTGAGCTACATAATCAGGATCATTCGGATCTTTTGGCTTTGCAATAGCCGCAACAACTTCAACAGCTACAGGAATAGTTTTATAGGTTTCATCCTCTATAACAATTTTTGCCTGTCTAATCGTAAACTTTCCTCTTTTAGTAGGAGATAAAATATAGGTGTAAGTTTTTGAAAAAGAACGCTTACCATTAATCCATGAATGACTAACCGATTGACTTGGACCACCTACAACAGTAAAACCTGTAAAAGCTGGTGGAGAAAAATTATCTCCCTCACTGTTCATTACAAAATCTACACGAAGTCGTTCATTAATCCCTAGCCTCTTTTTACTCAATTTTACAGTAAACTCTACTTGAGCTGAAAGTAATTGAGTAACCAAAAGCAGTAAAAATAATATATGTGTTTTTAATTTCATATCGTAATCATTATCAGTTGCGAAAATGAGGATTTATTTTCTTCTTCTACCAATCTTTTTCATTTTTTACAGGAACACCTTTCTGTTTTTTAGCATTCATTTTTTCCTGTAATTTCTTTTCCTGATTATTCATCGCCTCTAACAAGCTCTGCACTTGTTGAGGAGACAATTGTCCTTTTTTAGGCTGAGGTTTTTCTTCTTTTTTCTTATCAGACTGATCTTTCTGCTTATCCTTTTTCTCATCTTCCTTACCCTTATCGTCTTCCTCTTTGTCTTTTTTATCTTTATCGCCTTTCTCGTCCTTATCTTTTTTCTCGTCCTCTTTTCCTTTATCATCTTTTTTATCAGAGTCCTTGTCATTTTTACTCTTATCCTCCTTCTTATCTTTATTATCCTTTTTGTCTTTGTTATCTTTATTCTTGTCTTTATTTTTCTCGTCTTCCTTATCTTTCTCTTCTTTCTTTTTTTTAGCAAATGCTAAATTATAACGAGACTCATTATCCTTAGGGTTATTACGCAATGCATTTTTATACGCTTCTATGGCATTGTCGTATTTTTTTTGCTGCATAAAACTATTTCCCATATTATGAAATGCTTTATGTTTACCCAATTTAGTTTCTGCTACTTTTCCCGCTTGCTGATAACGCGCTAATGCTTCGTTAGTCTTCTTATTTTTAAAGTATGCATTCCCTAAATTATATTTAGAAACTGAATTTGTAGGGTTTTCAGAAATAGCATTACGATATTCCGCTTCTGCATTTACAAAGTTATTTTCTTGTAGTTCCTGATTTCCTTGATAAATATATTTTTCATCTTGAGGCTTCAATTTCTCCTGAGCAAAAACTGAACATCCTAAAAATGCGAATATGTATAGTAAATTTTTCATTTTCTATTTTTCATTAAAAAGATTCAATTGCTTGATCCATTTTGTTTTCTTTTCAGACACTAAAACATCTATAAACAAGAAGAATAACCCGAACCCCAAAAACCATTGAAACTGATGATCAAAATCAGTATATTGCTTTGTTTCAAACTCCTTTTTATCCATAGCCAACAATCTTTTTTTAACTTCGTCAACTACTTGTTGTGTATTCGATCCGCTTAAATAAAACCCATTTGTATTAGTAGCAATTTCTCGCAAAACAGTTTCATTTAATTTAGTAATTACTGTTTCTCCCTTTTGATCTTTTTTGTAACTCTCAATTATTCCATTACGTTTTATCGGTATTGGTCCACCTTCAGGTTTACCTACTCCAATCGTAAATATTTTTATTCCTTTTTCAGCTGCATTAATCGCCTCAGCAATTGCATTATCGCTATGATCTTCTCCATCAGAAATAATTACTAATATCCTGTTGGTTTGTTCTTCATCATTAAAATAAGTAGTTGCCATTTCAATAGCATCCGATATTGCTGTTCCTTGAGAGGACAACATATCGGTATTCATATTTTGTAAAAACATTTTAGCAGAAGCATAATCTGTAGTAATTGGTAATTGCGGATATGCTTGTCCTGCATAAGCAATAATACCTACCCTATCACTTGCTAAATTATTGATAATTTGAGTTACTAATTGTTTAGATTTCTCAATTCTATTTGGAGCAATATCTTCGGCTAACATACTCTTCGAAACATCAACTGCAAATACAATATCTACTCCTTCACGCTTTACTGTTTCCAACTTTGTCCCAAATTTAGGATTCACTAACCCAATTGCGAAACAAGCTATTGCTAAAGACCATAATATTACTTTAAAAACTAATTTAAACACTGATTTTTCAGGTGTTAGCCGTTGTAACAACTTATGGTCAGCAAATTGTTTTTGTTTATTTTTTCTCCAAATAGAAAGTATCAGAAATGCAACTACCAATACCGGTATCACAATTAATACATAAAAATATATTTTCTCCTCTAACTCAAACATTTACTTTTTAATTTATTTTGTTAGCGACATATTCACTAATAAGATCATTTACTTTTTCAGACGCCTGATCATTCTCTACCCAAGTGTGTAAATGCCCTAAATAATCCATTCCTAAATAATTTGCACTTTGCACAAAAGGCATCGCAAAACCTTCAAAAACTTCTGCATCAGACCCGCAACTCACAATTCCCATTTTCTTGCCCCTTAACAATCTCCCAAACTCTTTTTCATGAAATAGAAAATCTGAAATTCTATCTAAAAACACCTTTAGCATCCCACTCATGGTATACCAATAAATTGGTGTAGCAAACAGAATTACATCATAGTTCTTTGCTATTTCTTTAAACAATGAGTTAAAATCATCATTCTTGTTTTTAAACTCATAATCAAAATGATTGATTTGTTTTTGATTTAAATCAATCACATCAAATTGAGTTTGCGACTTTATAATATGCACAACTTTAGAAGTACTCCCATTACTTCTTGCACTAGCCTGTATAATAACTCCTTTTTTCAAATTAAATAAAACTTCTAAATATTGTGAACCTTAATAACAACTCGAACAAAAATATGCCTAAACCAAACAAAGCAAAAAATCGGAATTTTTCATCGTAATTATAAAACTTAAATTCTTCTACTTCCGTTTTCTCTAACTTATTAATTTCTGCATATATTTCCTGTAGCTTCTTATTATTTGTAGCTCTAAAATATTTACCGTTAGTTGATTTCGCAATTTCTTTCAATAACTTTTCGTCAATTTCAACTTTTACTCTATCAAACAAAAAACTCCCATTTGCCCTTAATCCTATTGGAGAAAGCGCCATTCCGTTAGTTCCTAATCCAATCGTGTATACTTTAATTCCGAAATTTAACGCCAACTCACTTGCTATTTTCGGGTCTATTGTTCCAGCGTTGTTCACCCCATCGGTTAATAAAATAATTACTTTACTTTTTGCTTTACTATCTTTCAATCGGTTAACTGATGTAGCCA
>Ga0209291_1001009_pt1 | contig 26120 bp, 21 predicted proteins | sample GOMGulsemesocosm_FD_184633 | JGI IMG/M metagenome (GOLD analysis project Ga0209291, IMG submission 184633) | Methane-oxidizing microbial communities from mesocosms in the Gulf of Mexico - GOM9B Gulf of Mexico (SPAdes) (version 2) | ecosystem: Environmental > Aquatic > Marine > Cold seeps...
AACAAATACTTTTTGGTCTTTTGCAACTTTAAATTGCTGCCCTGCTATCTCTACAATTGCGTACATAGCGTAACGTATTTAAATTTATTGTTAAAAAATAATTGAGTGCAAATGTACGCTTAATTCACTAAACAACAAATTGTAAGACACTTTTTTACGACATTCATTAATTGTTCCTTTTTTAAAATAGAAGTATCTTCGCTTTTTTAACACTACATACCGTGAGTAAACAACAACTTTTAACTGTTTTTGATAATTCTATTCAAACAAAACAGCTTATCGAACGTTTGTCAGTCCCTAAATCAGATACAAAAATTTCTAATTTAGTGGGTTCGTCATTTTCATTTGTCATTTCAAACCTCTTTAAAAGCATTGATACGCCTATCCTCTTGATATTAGAAGATAAGGAGGAAGCTGCTTTTTATTTAAATGACCTAGAATCATTTTTAAATGATACTGACGTTTTGTTCTATCCAGGAAGTTACCGTCGACCATATCAATTGGAAGAAACCGATAACGCCAATGTGTTGTTACGTGCGGAAGTGTTAAACAGAATTAATTCGCGTAAAAAACCCGCTTTAATAGTTACTTATCCTGAAGCATTATTCGAGAAAGTAGTTACTAAAAAGGACCTAGATAAAAACACACTGAAAATTGCGGTTGATGATACCATATCTATCGACTTCATCAATGAAGTGTTGTTTACCTATAAATTCAACCGTGTAGATTTTGTTACCGAACCTGGAGAATTTTCTGTGCGTGGAGGTATTGTAGATGTTTTCTCCTACTCCAACGACGAACCCTATAGAATAGAATTTTTTGGCGATGATGTAGATAGCATCCGTACTTTTGATGTAGAAACACAATTATCACAGGAGCAGCTCAAGAAAATTAGCGTTATTCCTAATGTAGAAAACAAGCAATCACAAGAAAATAGAGAAAGCTTTTTAAAATACATTTCCAATAAAACAACAGTAGTTGTCAAGAATAAAGAATTGTTCGCTGGGAAAATCGACAAGTTATTCTCAAAAGCAATTGCTGCTTTTGACAAACTTGACGGTGAAGTACGTCAATCGGAACCAGAACAATTGTTTTGCAATTCAGAACTTTTACTAAGTCAGTTTAAAAATTATAGTGTAATAGAATTAGCAAAAAGCAATGACTCTGATATTGCATACCATATAAAACCGCAACCATCCTTTAATAAACAATTCGACTTATTAATAGAAGACTTAAACAAAAACACCGCTAACGGATTTACCAATTATATTGCCTGTTCCAACCAACAACAAGCCAAACGTTTTAAAGATATTTTTGACGATGTGGAGCAAGAGGTTGTATACAAAACGGTTGTACTTCCGTTATACCAAGGGTTTATTGATTTAGATAGCAAAACGGTTTGCTATACCGATCATCAAATATTTGAGCGTTACCATAAGTTTCATTTAAAAAACGGGTACGCGAAAAAGCAAGCCATCACCTTAAAGGAATTAACCCAATTACAAAAAGGTGATTATGTTACGCATATTGATCATGGAATTGGTCGCTTTGCAGGATTGCAAAAAATTGATGTCGAAGGAAGTCAGCAAGAAGCCATAAAAATGATTTATGGAGAGCGCGACATACTATATGTAAGCATCCATTCCTTACACAAGATATCAAAGTATTCTGGGAAAGACGGTAAAGCACCAAAAATGTTTAAATTGGGTTCTGGAGCTTGGAAAAAATTAAAACAGAAAACAAAGAGCAGAGTTAAGCATATTGCGTTTAACTTGATAAAACTATACGCTAAAAGACGCGAGCAAAAAGGATTTCAATACGCACCCGATTCGTACTTACAACATGAGTTAGAAGCATCGTTTATGTATGAAGATACACCTGATCAGTTTACCGCTACACAAGCCGTTAAAGCCGATATGGAAAGTGAGCGACCTATGGATAGGTTAGTCTGTGGTGATGTTGGTTTTGGAAAAACCGAAGTTGCTATTCGTGCTGCTTTTAAAGCTGTAGACAATAGCAAGCAAGTTGCCATATTAGTGCCTACTACAATATTGGCATTTCAGCACTACAAAACCTTTAAAGAACGTTTAAAGGATATGCCTGTAAATGTGGGGTATATTAACCGATTCAGAACTGCTAAGCAGAAATCAGAAACCTTAAAACAATTAGAAGAAGGAAAACTAGATATCATAATCGGTACCCACCAATTAGCAGGTGCTAAAGTAAAATTTAAAGACTTAGGATTATTAATTGTTGATGAAGAGCAAAAGTTTGGTGTATCAGTAAAAGAGAAATTAAAAACCATTAAGGAAAATGTAGATACCTTAACCCTAACCGCTACACCAATACCAAGGACTTTACAGTTTTCCTTAATGGCAGCACGTGATTTAAGTACCATAAACACACCGCCACCAAACCGATATCCTGTAGACACCCAAGTAATTCGTTTTACGGAAGATGTAATTCGCGATGCGGTTTCCTATGAAATACAACGTGGAGGGCAAGTGTATTTTGTACACAACCGAATTGAAAACATTAAAGAAGTAGCCGGATTAATACAACGTTTAGTACCTGATGCAAAAGTGGCTATTGGACACGGACAAATGGATGGTAAAAAGTTAGAGCAACTCATGTTGGCCTTTATGAATGGTGAATTTGATGTATTGGTAGCCACTACTATTATCGAATCAGGATTGGATGTACCCAATGCCAATACAATATTTATCAATAATGCCAATAATTTTGGCTTGTCTGATTTACACCAAATGCGAGGTAGAGTTGGTAGAAGTAATAAAAAGGCCTTCTGTTACTTTATTACCCCTCCGGATACGGTTATGACGGATGATGCCCGTAAACGTATTCAGGCATTGGAGTTGCATTCCGATTTAGGAAGCGGATTTAATATTGCCATGAAAGATTTAGAAATTCGTGGTGCTGGAGATATTTTAGGTGGTGAGCAAAGTGGTTTCATTAATGAAATTGGTTTTGCTACCTATCAGAAAATATTGAATGAGGCTATTGATGAATTGAAAGAAAATGAATTCAAAGAACTTTATGAAGAAGTTGAAGCAGATACCGACAAAGTGTTTGTAAAAGACACCCAAATAGATTCCGACTTTGAATTGCTTTTCCCTGATGATTATATCAATAACATTACAGAACGTTTAACCTTATATAATAAGTTAGGTGAATTAAAAACGGAAGAAGAACTAGTACAATACGAAAAGGAATTGGTAGACCGTTTTGGAGAACTCCCAACCCAAGCCGTAGACTTGTTAGATTCTGTACGTATTAAATGGATTGCTGCCAATATAGGATTAGAAAAAATTGTGATGAAACAAAACCGCATGATTGGCTATTTTATTTCAGACCAAAACTCTAGTTTTTACCAAAGCCCACAGTTTACCAAAGTATTGCAGTTTGTACAAACAAATAAGAACCTTTGTAAAATGAAGGAAAAGCAGACTAAAAATGGATTACGCTTATTATTAACTTTTGAAAATATTAAAAGCACAAGTACGGCACTAGATGTATTGAGTAAGTTTTAAACAGACGCAGTTTTTTATTTCTAACGTCATACTGAGCTCAGCCTGTGCAGAGCGGAGACGAAGCGTCGAAGTATCTAAATACTCTCTGTTAATCAGTTCTAATGTCATACTGAGCCTGTCGAAGTATCATTCAAAGGAGTAATAACATTATTCAAAACACGAAAAGTAACACTCTTTTTAAAACCAAAAGCCTTTGCATAATTGTAAAGGCTTTTGTGTTTTTATTTTTTTTAAAAATAATTAAATTTATTGGGTAACATAAACCACAAAAAAGTAACTATAAGTTGTAAACAACTTATAGCGTTTTCAGCACGTCACTACTATTGATGAGATAAAAATACCTGACAATAGTCATTTTATACTGCGTTGCAAATAAGTAGCTTTGAGAACCTAAAAACAGAAGCTGGATATGTTGTATATCCAATTGACAATCACAATTTAAAACAAAAATAATGAAGATATTTATTAACTGGTCAGGACAAAGAAGTCATAAAACAGCAAAGCTACTAGACAGATGGATTCAATGTGTAATTCAAGCGGTTGATCCTTGGTTGTCAAGTAGAGATATTGACAGAGGTTCATTGTGGTTTTCTGAAATATCTAATCAACTTGCTAACACTGAAAACGGGATAGTTTGCTTAACAAAATCAAATAAAGACAAGCCTTGGATCCTATTTGAATCTGGTGCTTTAGCAAAAGGATTGTCATCAAATAAAGTTTTTACATTTTTAATTGATTTAAAACCACAAGATGTTAAAGATCCATTAGCACAATTTAATCATACAATTCCTAATAAGGACAGTATGTACATGCTTTTAAGAAGCATAAATAGTGGATTAGAAGAAAATGGTTTAAAAGACGAAATACTTTCAGATGTTTTTGAAACTTATTGGCCTCAATTTGATAAAGATTTCAAGCAAATTATTAAAGATACACCAGAGGAAGAGATAAAAGAAGAAATACCAAAAGATGAATTATTAAGTGAAGTCCTTTACTCTGTTAGGGGTATTGATAGACGAATTAGACATTTAGAGTCTCTAAAAAGTGACTCAGTAGCTGAGAAACCAAGGGTAAATCGAATTAATTCTTCAACCGCAAGAAAAAAAATTCAATTATATATGCGTGATGGATTATCAAACTCTGATATATACGAAAGCCTGAAACTTGGCTAAAAAATAAAATTAAATCTTATCGTGAAGAATTCAATATAAATTCAAATAAATAAAATTTACTAATAATACCAATCGTCAATACGTTTTTTGATACTTAAATATAAAGTGTAGGGCATAGAACAAAGAATAAGACTCTGTACTTACTTAAAAAATTCATTTTTTTTACCTGCTAAGTATCATTCACAAGACAATTTGCAATAATTAAAAAACTATGGGACACAAATGCTTCATTTCATTTAAAACAGAAGATTCCAAATATAAAGATTACATACAAAATGATCTGGATGTAGATATGATAGACAAATCATTGAATGACCCAATAGATTCAGAAGATGAAGATTATATCATGCGTAAAATACGTGAAGATTATTTGTCTGACTCAACTGTTACGATTTTTCTAATTGGAAATGTTGGTGCTGAAAATTCTCCATACCAAAATCAAAATTTCATAAAAAGAGAATTACAAGCTTCTTTATATAATGGTCAAAATAATTCAAAAAACGGAATATTAGGTGTTGTATTACCAAATATGTATGACACCATTTTTGAAGGCACATATAACTGTTCAGAGTGTAACGGCCCTCATACTATTATTAAAATTGACGATAATACAGTAATAAAAGAATATTCGTATAACTATTACATACCAAATAATAAATGTTCTTGGCCAGAAGAAGATAGATATTGTGTATTAGTTAAATGGGACGATTTTATAGTAACCCCAGAGTCATTTATTAATAACGCTTTTGACAAAAGAAGTGGTGATATATCAAATAAAACTAAAGTAAAGCCTTAAAATGAAAAACACAGAATTCCCAAACTATTTTCAAGCCTCTGACAGTATTTCAATTAACTCTCAATCAAACTATTTACAATTAATAAGGGTTGATTTAATTTCGATGATAGTTGCTTCTGCTTTAGCTATATATAATTTCTGGCTTACTTTTATTATTAAGTTTAGTCCTAACTATTATTTTAAAAAGTAAAAAATTTGAAGATACTTGGTATCAAGGAAGAGCATTAGCAGAATCCTGTAAAACATTAACTTGGAGATTCATTATGTGCTCAGAATATTTTGAAAATAATATTTCAGAAATTGAAGTTAAAGAACGCTTTGTAAATAGAATAAAAGAGATTACAAACGAATTTAATTCCTTAACCAAGGACTTAAGTTCTAAAATATTGAATCTTCCAATTATCACCAATAAAATGCTTGAACTTCGAGCGATGAGCTTTACTGATAGAAAATCATATTATATAGCTAAAAGAATTGAAGACCAAAAAGAATGGTATTCATCCAAAGCAGAACATAATCGAGGGAAATATAATTTATGGTTTTATATAATTATTGCTTCACAAATTATCGCGCTCATAAGTACAGTCTTCTTAATCACATGCCCTGAAAATAATTGGAATTTTGTCGGTTTATTTACAACTATAGCTTCCTCTTCCATAAGTTGGCTGCAATTAAAACAACATCAAGAATTGAAGCAAGCATACACTACTGCTTCACAAGAACTAAATTTTATAGTATCATTATCTGAAAAAGTAGCAACTGAAGATGAATTATCCAAATTCATACTAGACTCTGAAAATGCAATTTCAAGAGAACATACAGTTTGGATAGCGCAAAGAAGAAAATAATCTAAGATGGAAAATAACAAAAAAAACAACAATTCTTGGCTTGCTTTAATAATATCAATAGGTGGGTTAATATTAATTGCTCATTTGATATCAAAACTCGTTAGCTACCTAATCAAAAACGAGATATCAGACACGATTGACGCTTCTAATGATGATAAAGCCCCTTCCTCCTCCTCTAAAGAGAAAAAAGAAAAGAGACCTAGAATATTTGTCAGCCATTCCTGGGATGACAATAAAGATTACAAGAAGCTAATAAACGGATTTGAAAAACAAGGATTTCAATATTATAATAATAGTATTCCAATCGACAAAGCTGAAGATTTAAAGAACTCGAATGAGATAGAACAAAAAATAAAAAACCATTTATTGTACGCGAGATGTTTACTTGTACTAGCAGGCGAATACTCTAATAATTTCTGGATAAAAAAAGAGGTTGAAATAGCAAAATCACTTGGGAAAAAAGTAATAGCAGTTAGGCCTTGGAATAGTAAAGAAATCCCTAAATATTTAGAGGAATCCGCAGATGAAATAATTGGATTTAACCCAAAAGCTATTATAGAAATAATAAAGTAACTTTTACAAAACACAAACTAACCTATGAAACATATTATCATCTTTATCCTTTTTATGTGATGTAAAAAAAAATATGCTTTACAATTAAAATTATATAACGAACCAAATGAGTAAATATTTGCAACTAATAATCTGTTTCGTTTTGGGAATAATTACCTGTGACGCTCAAAACAAAACCCTTTCTGAGTTTTTACCAGAAGGGTCTGTGCTATTTAAAAAATATGACGGGGGCTTAAGCATAAACGGAAAAGAAGTCTGTATTATCATCACTAAACAAACCGATAAGGATAATATAGTCATGAATTATTATGATGAAAAGGTAGATAGAAACAGAAGAGGAATTGTAGTCCTATTCAAAAACGAGGCTGGTTATGAGTTGGCTGCTAAAAATTATAATTGCTTTTCATCCGAGAATGAAGATGGTGGCGTCTATTATCCACCTGAACTTTTAATTGAAACGAAAAAGGGCAATTTAATAGTTCATTATTTACATGGCAGATACGGATTTTGGAAATATACGTTCAGGTATCACAAAAATAATTTTGAGTTAATCGGTTATGACCAAAGTGATAACCGAGGCCCAGTAACTGAACGAAAAACGAGTATCAATTTTCTAACAAAAAGAAAACAACTAAAAGTAAACACAAATAACAATGCATCTACAGACGGAGAAGAAATTTTTAAAGAAACTTGGGAGAACATAGAAATAAAAAAATTAATTACGCTTTCTGAAATTAAAGATTTTGAAGAATTAGATATGTCCATTTATTAAACATAAACTTAGCCTATGAAATTAACAATAATAACATTCATTTTAATATTAAATATTGGGTTTTCACAAACCAACTCAACAGAACCAAAATTTGAAACAAAATATTATGAAGCTGTAGATAATTGGGTTGCTTTTCCAAAAAAAGAAACTGACTCAACTTTTGCTTATGGCTTTATATATATTGACCAAATGGCTGGAATAACATTAAGATACGAAGGGAATTTTAAACTTGAAAATAATAGATTGTTTTCTACAAAAAAAGTAACTAATTCTATGGTTATACATAGGCTTACTAATAAAACAAGTGATGTACATATTCTTAATGACAGACAAATAACAGAACTTGATTTACAAAAAGAACCTAAATGGCTAGATACTTACAAATCAAATGAAAGTTCTGCAGAATACTTAAGAGACATTGGAAATCATCTGAATCATGCAGGAGGTGTTGAAAGTGCCTTAGTTCCATTATTAAAAGCTTATAAAATCAAACCTCATTTAAAAGGATTAGAATTTGAATTAGCCTTTTCTTATAATGCGCTTAAGAAATTTGACAAAGCAATTGAAATATTAGAAATAGCTATTAAGAATAATCCAAACGATTTTCATTTTTATCGAGAGTTAGGTTACTCCTATATGAATTTAGAGAAAATTAAAATGGCTGAAGAAACATATTTAAAGGGTATAAAAATCTCTACAAGTGATTTTGAAAAAAGTGAAATGTGTGTGAATATGGCACAAGTATATTTTAGAGCTAAAAATGAAAAGAAGTTTAAAGAATGGTCTGACCGAACTTTAAAATATGCGAAAAAAGGTTCTCAATACGCAAAATATATTGAGCATTTTAAAAATGAATGGAATAAAAAATAACGAAATACAACACCTATAAATAATACTTGAATAACCTGTATTAGCCTTTACAAATCACAAACTTAACCTATGAAATACATCAGCCTACTTATCCTTTTTGTATGCACTACAACAAACTATGCACAAATTAATTTTAAAACCTACTTTGAAAATGTTGACAATGTAAACATTTTGTATGCGGATAATAATGAACATTGTCCAATTACGTATACGTCTACTTTAGTATTAAAAAACTACAAATCATCCGTAGGAAATACTATTGCCGTAGTAATTCCCGCTAAAACAAAAAAGTTTGAAATTTTAAAATTAAATAGGATTAACCCTAAAAAGAAAACATCCTACAAAACGAAGGGTGCTGTATTAAATTTGGGAAATCATTTAGTTGAAAAGCATGATGATTCCTACCAATACCAATTGCCTTTTAAAACTGGTGGAGCATTTAAAGTTGATCAAGGATACAACGGAACCATTTCCCATCACAACGAAAAAGCATTGGATTTTACCATGCCAGTGGGTACAAAAATTTGCGCTATTCGTGATGGTATAGTCGTAAAGGTTGTAGAAAGCAACTACAGAGGTTGTGCAAAAAAAGAGTGTATGAAGTTCAATAACAAAGTAATCATTTACCACTCGGATGGTTCATTTGTAGAGTATACACATATCAAGAAAAATGGAGCAATCGTAAAAGTTGGCGACCAAGTTACAGCAGGGCAGGAAATTGCCTTAAGTGGTAATACGGGTTGGTCTACAGGTCCGCATTTGCATTTAGTTATATTCTATCAAAAAATGAACAACAGAAAAACGATTGCTACCAAGTTTCTAATTAACGACGGGAAGCAACAAGAAATTTTAACTGCCAAAAAAACGTACTTGAAAAATTACTAGAATCAACTTTAGATAAACAAAAAGAGAAGCCAAATAGCTTCTCTTTTTTGTATGCGGTTAACTTTTCTATCTGTGCGCTACTGCAACACAGAGTTTACCGAGTCAACATCTGGCACATACATTGAGCTCAAAGTTTTAGTTAAAAAAAAGCTAAAACGCATACCTCCATTAAACCCTTTTAAAAAAATAAGGTCATAGGCTCAAATTAATATATCTAATGAATACAACTATTTTAAAACTAGCAGTATTAGCTATCTTATTGCTAACAACCTCAATGTTAGTACAGCGAGGACCAGGAAACAGCCGGCAAGCACAACGCCCAATGCAAGGCCAAAGAGAGTTGCCAAAATTTAATGCCGAAAATGCAGTTGGCATACTGAAGTATGATTATGAAAAAGTAATAAAAAAAACCAAAGTTAAAAAGGATACCAAAAAAAACAAGGTAACAAAAATTATTGCTGATTATAACCATAGTATAGCCGAAATTATGTTTTTACATACTGATGAATTTAGAGCAATAGAAAAATTTGTAGCCATAAAACGAGAAACTGCAAAAGCTAACCGAGATAGGGAAGCAATGCCATTTATTCAGCAAGAAGCTATGGAAAAATTAATTCCTATCAAACATAAAGTTCGTAACGCTGATAGGGTATTAAATGATAAATTAGAATTGATACTTTCTGAAAAACAATTGCAAAAATGGCATCGCCTTCAACGCACTAGAAAAGAAAGTTTACAACCTAAGCGACCAGAAAATACAAGAGAAGGAAGACCTCAACAACGCGGCCCTAGAAACAGGTAAGCAGTATATAATTAGCCACAAATAAAAAAGAGAAGTCAAAAAGCTTCTCTTTTTTTATACAATATGTGGTTTTATGAATTTCGTTTCTAAAATAACTGTAGTAGCACAACTAGCCTTTTAATATTTAACTAGTTTTTTAGCGAATACTTTATTTGGGGATTTTATAATTAAATTATACATCCCCTTTGATATGTTCAGCTTCCCCAACTGAAATGTATTCTCTCCTATTATTAAGTTCTTTGAATCGGTATATAATATTTTTCCTGTAAAATCTACCAACATTAATTCTACATTGTTACTATAAGTAGTTGCATTAATACTAATAGACAACTCATTTTTAAATGGGTTAGGAAATATACTCACATATACTCCCTCAGCAACAAACTCATTAATAGATAAGATGGAATTAATATCTATGTCTGTAAAACCAGAAACACCAGAGCCATCCTGAGCGATAGCGAAAACACGTACTGTACCATTTGCAACAGCTGTAAGCTCTCCACTAGCATCTATTGTTCCAATATTTGAATCATCTACTGTCCAACTAACAGTTGCATTAGTTGCACTTGCTGGCAAAACGATTTCCTCCATTTGAAGTGTTTCTCCTAAAGTAGCAATTGTAGTAGTGCCTCCCTGCCCTTGAACGCTAATACTCGACACTGGTACTAAGCCCGTAATAATATCTGCATTAGGAGTAGCTTCATAAGCAATCCCGTGTATCGTTATAGAACTAATAATACTTCCTGAAATAACAACATCTACTTTCATCCATCCGTAATGTAGAAATCCAGTACCAACATCTGTAAATCGAAAAGCAATATAAACATTAGAAACGCTTGATGGCCAAACCGCAGGATTTGGTGACAAGCAAGAACCAATGCACCCATTTGCAACTCCATTTCTAAAAGAAGCTGCATTTGCTGCTCCTACAGTTGTCCCTGCAGTCAACTGATCTATAGTACTAGTAGCAAAAAAATGTGTTAACATTTGAATATTAACCGCACCTATAGGAGCTATATTTGGGCTATAAATATTAACCTGAGCAACATTATTTAAAACTTGAATTTCGTTATCGCCATCAGTATCTATATCTATAGATATAAACTGACCAGCAGTCAGCGTTGTATTTACATCCTTATAAATAACCTGTGATGAAGCTGTAATTGAGTACATTACAGTAAACAAAACACTCATTAGTATATGTAATCTTAAGCACTTATACATGTCTATTTTTTTTCAAATATATCTATTATAATTTAGCTTGAATTCATTTAGTAAAATTATATTTCGTGTAAGTATCTTATAAAAAACACCTCGGATAAGCATTGGGTTTACAGGGCCACACATAGCCCTTAACCAGTATTTAATTGAGTATCTAATTTATTAAACACTACTTAAAAGTGTACCTCTTTTATATATATTTGTGTTCTCAGGAAAACTTAATTGAACATGGTGGAAGATACTAGTTGTAGTAAAGAAAATTGCACATACCCAATAGCCAATAAAACGCACAAGTTATGTCAGGTACATAATTGGGAGCGAACGCATAAAGGACAAGACTTTTTTGAATACCAGCAACAAAAAAAGCAAGGGTACGCTAAGAAGATGCAAGAACGAGCAATTGAGAAAGCGAAGAAAAACCCTCCTAAACCTTACGTCTGGAAACCAAAGAAAAAGCCTACTCCTATAAAACAGGTATCAAACAAAATGGCAAGTGCTTTAGGTATCTATGTAAAAGTTAAGAAAGAGTATCTTAAAAATAATCCTGAATGCGAAGCACATTTTTGCAACTGCAATACACCGTCAGAAGAGTTGACCATCCATCATAAAATGGGACGAATTGGGTATGCAACTGAAGAAAAGAGAGCAATTGATACTCCTTTATTATTGGATAAAGATTACTTTATGGCTTCCTGCGGTGCTGCGCATAGATGGATTGAAGACAATGTAGCGCAAGCAAAAGAATGGGGATATTCCTTAGATAGAATAAAGTAATGTAACTTGTATAGGATAGTCAGAATTATAAGATTGTAATTGAATACTACAAAATAGGTATCAACAATGGATATAGATAATAATCACAACAACGAGTCAACTGATAAACAGCAGCAATCAGATGAGCTTTCGGATACAGCGTTAAAACCTAAGACGAATGAAGAGTTGAATGCAGAGAACCCATCTAGACGAAACAGAAAGCAAGCTACTGAAGAACAACTTAATCATCCGCTACATGGTGTAAAACTAGCACAGATTTTAGAACGTCTGGTAGCCTATTATGGTTGGGAGTATTTAGCAGATCTTGTAAATATTCGCTGTTTTATATATAACCCTACCATGAAATCAAGCCTAAGGTTTTTACGTAAAACACAATGGGCTCGCGAACATGTTGAGGATGTATACATGGATATGTTGGATGAAATAAGAGATTCTAATTAAAAAATCGGAAAGAAAAAATAATGTTTTATGAATTTAATTTCTGATAGAATTTTAATATCTCCTTTATCAAAAAAGGATATTCCTGAGATCTTAGAAATGTATTTGGAAAAAGATGCCTTTACATATGTAAAACCATTTCAAAATAAACCTGCTGAATTTTACATCGCTTTTTTAAACAAAAAAATAAAATCCGACGATACAGAAATTGAGTTTTGGACTGTTCGAAAAAAGGAGGATAATACATTTGTTGGAACTGCTAACTTAAATCAATTGGGGACAACAGCAATGATTCAAATAGGCTGTCATATTAAAACAGAACATTGGGCTAAAGGATATGCATCTGAAATACTAAAAGAAGTATTAACTTACGGAGTTGAGACTAAACAATTAAAGGAAATTTTTGGTGTTTTTGAATTGAATAATATTGCATCAAAAAAATTATTAGAAAAACTTAATTTTAAATTTAGCGAAAGAAACGTGTTCTTAGGTACAGAAGTGAATATTTATAAATACCATGTTTAATAATATTCAAACAACAATAGCATGACAAAAAAACAAACTAAACAGATACTCCGAATTGTATTTATTATTATAAGCATAAGCTCTTTGGCATTTGTACCGTGGATATTGGTAAAGGCATGGATATTACCATTACCTGATACCGTTCAGAAACAGGTAAATGAAGCCATTGACCATGGACTTGATGGAGTAATTGTTTATGTAGATCAAGCAGGTAAATCACCGGAATTTTATACCGCTGGTTGGAAAGACCGAGAACAAAAAATACCAGCTGATCAGAAATCCTTATTCAAAATTGCAAGCATCAGTAAGTTATATGATGCTGTGGCTGTCACCAAATTGGTAAGTTCTGGACGTCTTTCTTTAGATAAAACTATTGCCGATTATTTACCGGAACTTGTAGTGAAAATAGAAAACGCTGATAAAATTACCTTGAAGCTAATGATACAGCACAGAAGTGGTATCCCTAATTTTACAGACGCTCCAAACTTTTGGGAAGCTCCAACAAAAACCTATGGGGAAAGTCTTGCATTGATTCAAAACAAACCGGCCAACTTTAAACCTGGTGAAGACTATGAATATTGCAACACAAACTACTTATTAATCAACAAAATAATGGATGATGTATTGGGGTATAAAAACTTTCAGTTTATTCAGGAAGAAATTTTAACACCGCTAAAACTAACCAATACCTTTGAATCACTAAGTGACGTTAATATAGACGATGTTATGAGTGGTTATCATGTTGGGCACCCTCATGACTTAAAGGCTGATGAACATGGAATGGTTGCCACAGCAGAAGACGTGGGTGTTTTTTTGAGAGCATTAAACGATGGGTCAGTGTTTGATAATGGAGAACAAGAAATATACGCTTCAATTTACAAGTATGAACATGCTGGATGGGTTCCAGGATATCAGAGTTTTGCCGAATATCACGAAGATATTGATACTGTTGTTATTCTGTTGAATAATACCACAGATGCTAAACTTCAAATGTGGAATGTATCAGAAATCATAATTAACCGTATAGTCAAAATACTTAGACAAAATAAAAGCTCATAATAACAGCGATACACAATATAGACTTGATTTCTTTTACATGTGAAAGAAATAGCTTTTTGGGGTCTTAATTTAACCCACTTATGCTTTTAATTAAGTATCTTGTTATCCTAAATATAGGTATGCTTTACCTACTATAGTCCCTATACTAACCATTGTATACGTATACATATGACATCTGTTATTACTAACTTAATTGAAGCCGAAAAAAAAGCCGAATTCTTATTTAAAGAAATTGAAAATCGAAACCTTGTTAGTGCAGGAAAAACTGAACGTCAATTAAATACTGAAGTTTTTAATTTGGCATTTGAATTATTTGGAATTAAAAAATTTTGGCACAAACGAATTGTTCGGTCCGGTGAAAATACATTACTACCTTATAAAGAAAACCCGCCAGATTTGACAATTCAAAAAGATGATATTCTATTTTTTGATTTTGGTCCTGTATTTGAAAATTGGGAAGCAGATGTAGGGAAGACTTATGTATTGGGAAACAATCAGAAAAAAATAAAACTAAAACATGATGTAGAACTTGCCTGGAAAGAAGGTAAAGAATTCTACGATAAGCATAAACATCAATTAACCGGGGCTGAGTTTTATCAGTACACTAAAGAATTAGCTAAAAAATATGGTTGGGAATATGGTAATAACCATTGTGGTCATTTAATTGGGAATTTTCCTCATGAAAAAATTCTAGGCGAAGATGAAATCAATTATATCCACCCTAATAACAATTTGCTAATGAGTGAAAAAGATATAAATGGTGATGAACGATTTTGGATTTATGAAATTCACTTTATTGACCAAGATCTAAAAATAGGTGGTTTTTTTGAGCAATTACTATCCTAAAATAACGTGTTTTAAAACTGCTAAAAAACAGGTTAATCCTAGCTTATAGAATCCCTAACAAAGTTTAAAATGAAGAATCGAATAATTAAATTGTATGAAGCAACGTCTGATATCGATTATGAAGTTGCTATTACATTATTCAAAGAGTATGCAGCTCATATTGGAATAGATTTAGGGTTTCAAAATTTTAATGAAGAAGTTGAAAATCTAGAACATAAATATTCTCGGCCTAATGGTGTGATTTTTATTGCATACAATCATGAAAATTCTCCTGTAGGCTGTTTTGGGATTAGAGTATTTAGTAACACAATTTGTGAATTGAAAAGAATGTTTTTAAAGGAAGAAACCCGTGGACTTGGTGTGGGAAAACTGATGATGAAAAAAGCTGTTTCCGTTGGAAAGGAGTTGGGATATGATAAAATGAGACTGGACACACTATCGTCAATGTTACCTGCTGTAGGGCTTTACTAAAAAAGTGGGTTTTATGAAATAGAACCATACTACTTCAACCCCATTAAAGAAGCAAAATATTTTGAAATTAGCTTAAATAAATAGTCCTGCGCCTAAAGTATTTTATAATTCTACTTTATTTATTAAGTCAATATAATATTCTTTTTTATCTTCTTTTAGGTCAGCATAAATTAATGAGGTACAATCACTAATTGTAGACAATTGTCCCTTAAGTAGTTCCTTCTGTTTTTTTGATAAATTTTTAAGAAAAACCTCATTACAAAAAACCTCTTCTTTGTCTAAAAAGACACATGTTTTTTTTCCTTTCTTAGTAAGGAATAAGTTAAAATTTCGTTTATCAGATTGGTCAATTTTCTTATCAATATACCCTTTATCTACTAATTTATTTACCGCTTTTGCAGTGGTTGTTTTATCTACAAAAAGTAATGCTGATAGTTTTTTTTGATTAATTCCGGGGTTCTCTTTGATACGCGTTAAAAATTGATATTGTCCTTTCTCTAAATTAATAGATTTCATTACATAATCACAAAATGAATTTACAGCTCTATAGATTTGTCCAATTTCTCTTAAAATTTCTTTATCCATTTTATTGTTCTAATGAAAATTTATGTAACGACTAATGTATACAAAAAGATTGTATGTCAAGCCATGTTTTTTATGATGTTAAATATAATTAAATCCTCTCCTTAAATCAGAAAGAAATAAAAATAAAAAAGCCTCATGTATTTACATGAGGCTTTACTGTTATAAAAATAATACCCCTATTAATATTATAACACCCGAATTTTAATAACCTATTTATTTTGTAATAATTGTAGTAATAATTTATTTTGTTCCTTTAACTCTTCAACTGCAGTTTTCAAAACTTCTATATGTCCTTGCTGTTCTTGAATTGCTTTTACGGTTACTGGAATTATTCTATTATAGATGATTCCGTTTGGGTTCTCAATTTGTTTTTTAACTAAATCATCCCCTTCTTTTATGGTATACCAATCAGACGTTTTAACTGCTTCTGGTATTACTTCTAATAATTCTGTTGCATTAAAACCAATGGCTAAATCATTTTCTTCGGGAGTTGACATTCTACTACCTATTTTTTTTGATTTTTCTCTATATACAAACGGATTTAATCTCATAATTTCTGACAAGCCTTTCATTTTGTTTTCTGATTTAGCACTTACTCTATTATATGTAGTACCACCACTTGCAACAAAATTATTTGCATAAACATCGTCCCAATATCTATCATTAGTATTAATTACAGCGTCAGCTCCTAAATCCAGTATATTTGGAGTAAAAGGGCTTATACTATTACTAAAAAAGAATTCAGAATGCCCATCAAGAATATATTCTATTGAACCCACTTCTACTGCTGTACCTCCAGAGTTCCCTGCCCAAAAACCAGCAACAAAATCCATTGTAAATAAATTATTTCCTGTGTCGCGAAATGTTGTACCGTATGGCCCCAATACATTTGTATCCGCATCTCCGAAAATAACCCAATTATCAGCAGAGTTAGTACGCATAATAGGCCTAACATTCCCTTCTATTCCAAAATAACCAGTAGCTGTAGAACTACTTCCATCAAGGGTTAAGCTATAATTATCAAAATCAATACTTGTATTTTCTATAAGAGCCCCCCCTAATTTTACAGCACCACTGGCTTCAGTTAAACCATTTGTAAAAGTATAGGTTCCACCACCTACTCCTCCAGAGGCAATTTCCCAAGTTGCATTTCCATTAGCATCAGACGTTAATACATACCCATCTTGTTGTTGACCATCTTCTAATCGAAACACATAAGAACCCGCAGAGGCAACAGAGGTTTCAGTGACTAAAACATCATCAAAAGCTGCTCCTACATCATCATTTCCTATATATGTGAATTTTAATGAATAATTATTACCAGCAATAACTGTATGAGTACCTGAATAATATGTATTTACTGAATCAGAAGTTAAACTTAAAATAGTTGCATCAGTAGCTGATGTTGTCTCATTATAAAGTGTTACAACAAAACTATCTCCAGCTCCAAAATCATTATATCCATAATTAAAAGAGACATCAATTGAAGTAGATGTAGGACTAAACGTACCTTCTGTGACAGTTTGATTTTGTGCACATGAATTATATTCAATATACGCTCTTTCATCCGTACATGTATTACATGATCCTTGCCATGTATCTACATTATTAACATGCCATATATTTGGTGAAGTTGTACATCCATTACCGGCATTAAGTGTATTGTTTAGCGAACCTGAGGAAAAATCATTTGAGTACAGAGTAGTTATTCCTCCACTACCACCAGGTACCGTTGTACCTGTAATATGAAATTTAGCGCTTGGTGCTGTATTACCAACACCAACGTTCCCTGTATTTGCATTATACATTTCTGCTCCAGAAACTGTCCAATCATTATCTGCTCCACCAAAAGTAGTCCAAATAGTACCATCAAAATACCAAAATCCAGCAGTTCCGTCTGTTTGATAAATTAAAAGTCCATTTGCAGGAGTTACTATTGCTGTTTTTTGCGCAAGAGTCATTCTAGGTATTAATAAACCAGAATTTGTTGATTCAATATCAAGCATAGAAGATGAATTGGGAGTAGTTGTTCCAATACCCACTTGAGCATAACTAATAGTTACGCTAAGTAATATTATAGTAAAAAAATAATATAAGTGCTTCATATTGACCGTAAGTTTTCTGTTATTAATTAGTTGTAAAATTTTATCAAATCTTAAATTCAGGTGCTAATCTAAAAAATATAGTTGAAGGTTCAACTATATTTTTTAGATTAGTTGAATATTCAACTATAACAAACTGCTTTTTATGAAGGGAAAGGGGTTTGAAAAAAATAATTGTACAAACAGTGAAGGGTTGTTTACTTTTAGAATGTTATTTTTCTATCAATTAGAATTAAATAACATCTATAGTGTTTTAAGCAATTACTGTTCCTCCGTTTTCACCACTTCCTGGGCCTAATGTAATTACTTGGTCAGCAGATGTAATCAAGGTATTGTTGTGCTCTATAAAAAGTACTGTATCACCCTTATCTACTAAGGCTTGAAAAACTGTACTTATTTGTAGAATATCAAAATAATGAAGTCCTGTACTTGGTTCATCGAAAAGATACAAGGTTGCCCCTTTTTGATGTTGCAGCATTGCTGTTGCGAGTTTTAACCTTTGGGCCTCTCCCCCAGATAACGTATTACCTGGTTGACCCAATCGTAAATGTCCAACGCCTACTCGCTTGAGGATATTCAAATTATCTACTAGCGATCCAGCATCGAAAAACTCAATCGCTTCTTGTATTGTCATTTGCAACACTTCCCCTATGGATCGATCCTTAAACTTACAAGATAACACGGTGTCATTATAACGCATTCCTTTACAGGAATCACATGTCAGCCAAATATCACTCATAAAATCCATACTTGTTTTGAGTTTTCCATGACCTGAACAAGTAACACACTTTCCTTTCTTGCTTTGATACGAGAAGTCTGCTTTCTTGATTCCAGCGCTTTTTGCTAATACTGTTTTAGAAAACACCGCCTTTATGTGTTCAATAATTCCCGTATAGGATGCTGGAGTGCTCAATCTGCTTTGTTTTAATGCCTCCTGATCAATGAGTAGCACCTCATCAAATTGAGCCATTCCATATACTGAAGCACAATTAATCGGCCTATTCTTTAGCCAAGAACCATACAACACTTCTTTAATCAAACTTGATTTCCCACTTCCGGAAACTCCAGTGACCGCTATTACTTGTCCTGCATAAAAAGTGACATCAATATTTTTAAGATTATTGGCCGAAGCGCTTTTCACATCAAAGGAGTTTCCTTTTATATTCTGCTTCTTAACCGGAGTAGTATTTTGATTGTGTAACAATTGGTAGGTTACCGATTCTTTTACTTTAGAAATATCGTTAAGCTTACCTTGATAAATCACTTTACCTCCTAAGTTTCCTGCACCTGGCCCCATTTCAATTATATAATCGGCATTTTTAATAAAAGTTGGATCGTGTTCCACTACTACTACTGTATTTCCATTGGATACAATTTTTTTTAAGGCATCTGATAAAACTGCAACTTGTTTGTCATCCAAGCCTATGGTAGGCTCATCCAAAACATAAAGCACCCCAAATAAGTGAGTAGACAATTGACCCGCTAATGTAACCCGCTGCCGTTCTCCTCCAGAAAGTGAACTTACAGCCCTATCCAAGTTTAAATACCCCAACCCAAGATCGGAAATAGTCTTTAACGATTTTCGGACTATTGGCAACACTACTTTACTAATTGCCAACACCACTTCATCTACTTTAGCATCTAAATTGGTAATTAATTTAAGGCAGGAATCAATGGGCATGTGAGAAATTTCATGAATGCTCTTATCGAGAAATTTAGTCTTTTGTAATTCCGGTTTCAATCGGCTACCGTGACATCTTGGACACTCAACATTGTGCAATAAATCTTCTAAAGCCTTAATGTTTTTGTTATGGAGCTTTCGCTGATATTCATCATCAATATAATTGCACAGCCCCCACCATTTTGCAGACAATTCTTGTGTTCCAGATTTTGTTTTGGTTTGATATTCCCAAGTTACATCATAAACAGTTGCTCCTGTTCCGTATAGAATAATTGTCTTTACCGCATTGCTTAATTCATTCCAAGGTAGCGTAATATTCCATCCTTTCAGCTTTGCTACTTCCTGAAGCGTTGCCATAAATTGACCATTACAATCCGTATAATATCCAATTGCTTTATTAACAGCAATAGCACCTTCAAAAATTGAATTTTCTGGAGAAACGATTATGGCTTCTGGGTCACATTTAAGTTTCACCCCAAGCCCTTCACATTCCGGACATGCTCCCAAATGATGGTTGAAAGAAAAGTGTTGCGCCGTGAAGCCTTCTCCATCATGTTGTGCAATTCTTGAATACAACAATCTAAAGGCATCATACACTCCTGATAAAGTACCAACAGTTGATCGTTTTGAAGGAGTTCCTCCTTTTCTGTTGATTCCAATTGCTGGTCCTAATCCTGAAAACGAAGCTATTTCTGCTTCACTATTTTGTTGCAAAAAACTTCTGTTATAAATAGATAATGACTCCGTAAATCGAGCATTAGATTCAGCAAATAAGGTATCGTAAACCAAAGATGATTTCCCACTTCCAGATACTCCAGTAACTACGGTTAACTGATTTTTAGGAATACGAACATCTATATTTTTTAAGCCATGAGTGGTTACCCCATTCAATACAATTTCATTTTGAACAACCGAATTGGGAACCTGAACACCTACCCTATCCTTAGTCGTTTCCTTATCTTTTTTAGGCATTCCTTGATGAACAATTGTTCCTCCTTCAGAACCACTTTTGGGCCCTAATTCAATATGCCAATCGCTCCAACTTATTATTGCTTCATTTTGTTCAATACAAACAATGGTGTTGCCTTTCTGCATGATAGTGTCGAACAATTGGAGCACCGATTTAATATCGTCATGATGCAAACCGATACTTGGCTCAATGATTATGTATAAGGTATCTCCTGTATCCTTTTTCTGCAGTTGATTGGCAATTTTAATACGCTGGGCTTCTCCTCCAGACAATGTTGTGGAAGATTGCCCTAGAGTCAAATACCCTAATCCTATTTCTTGTAATATATGGAGTCCTGTCAATACCTTTTTCTGATATTTAAAAAAGATAATGGCTTCATTAATTGATAGTTTATAAATCTCAGCAATTGATTTTCCGTTGTATTTTACTTGTAAGGTTTCGTCATTAAATCGATCACCATTACAGATACCGCAAACTAAATCTACATAACCCAAAAAGTGCATACCAATTTGCGTTTTTCCTGCGCCCTGACAGGTTTCACATCGTCCCCCTTTATTATTGAATGAAAAACGAGACTTGGTAAAACCTTGTATTTTAGATTCTGGGAGTTTAGCAAAAATGTCACGAATATGATCAGACAACCCTAAATAGGTTGCAGGATTACTACGTGGTGTTTTTCCAATTGGTGAATGGTCTATAAAAATTAGTTTATTGATAGCATCTAAATTTTCATAGCTACTCAAGTTTACTGGTTCACCTGACTCAATTCCCAAATGCTGTTGCACTACTTTCAGTAAAGTGTCTTTTACCAAGCTCGATTTTCCTACACCAGATCTTCCACTCACCACATTGAGTTTACCTAGCTGAAAGGCAACATCAATATGTTGTAAGTTTCTTTCAGTACAACCAATTAGCTGAATCGAACCATTATCTTTTTTAGTAATTAAATCCGGTTTGTCCGCGTCAATAATTGCTCTGTACGTTGGGCTAGTGATTGCTAATTCTTTCTTTTGGGAAAATTCTGAAAAAGCGCCGTTAAAAATAAGTTCACCACCATTGACTCCAGCATTTGGACCAAAATCTATAATATGATCGGCACTGGTAATGGTATCCAAATCATGCTCAACAACAATAACCGTATTCCCTTTTTTAACGAGTTGTTTAAAATGATATATCAATCGTTCATTCTCTTCTCGATGTAATCCTATGGAAGGCTCATCAAAAACATACAACACATCACTTAATGGAACCAAAATTTGATTGGCTACTCGAATACGTTGTATTTCGCTAGCACGAAGTGATTTTGAAGGACGATCTAATGTCAAATGACCCAATCCAAAATCGGCTAACAAATCAATTTGCGCTTCAATTTTAGTACTAATTTCTTGCGCTACTGTATTCCAAGTATTGGTCTGAATCCACTCTTTTAATTCATTCAGCTCCAAGCCTACTACTTCCGCTATTGATTTACCACAAACGGTCACACTTAAAGCATCGCTATTTAAACGAGCTCCATTACACTCCTGACAAGTAACAGCATGTACATACTTTAGAATATTCGCATTTCTATCTCTTCGTAAAATATCCGACATAATCGGAATCATTCCTTTATAATACCCTTCTTCTCTTGGCTTGGCTTTAATTCCCGTCCACTTTAACCGTGATTCTAAACTATGTTTTCCAAAAGGCACTTTGATTTTATCGCTACCATACAAAATCACCTTTTGTTGAATGTCTGTCAATTCATTCCATGGTATATCTACACTAAAACCTTCAGCTTCACATACCTGATTCAATACATCAATAGTTACTTGCGAGTACATAATATACCCATTAGGTAATGTTGGTGCCAACGCCCCTTCCCTAATTGTTTTTTCTGGATTACTAATTAGGCGGTTTAGGTCTATTTTTTCTTGTTTACCAATACCATTACAGCAGGTACATTTACCAACTACTGAATTAAACGAAAAGAGTGCACGAGAAAGCGCAATATCCTTAAGAGTTTTACCAGTCCTTGCAAACAACAAGCGTAATAAATCATAACTATCTGACATGGTACCAACTGTAGAACGTGCATGTACCCCAGTAGTATGTTGTCCAATTGCAATTACTGGAGAAAGCCCTTCAATTTCATCAACATCGGGGCGATTTAATTTCCCCATAAACTGTCGCGCAAACGATGGTAGTGTTTCAAAATACCTACGTTGCCCTTCTTGGGCGATTATGTCAAACACAAGACTTGATTTTCCGGATCCAGACACTCCAGTAACAACTATAAATTTGTTATGCGGAATGCGCAACGAAATATTTTTCAGGTTGTTTGTTCTAGCTCCTTTAATAGCTATTTCTGGATATGTTTTTGAATTCATTTCGTAAAATTAACAAATAAGTTTTACTAAATGGATAGCATGCATTTTCTATCCTATAAAAGCGATTTTGCTCCGTGGGTAAACTGAAGTTTAATACTTTTAACCCCCGTATTATTCATAATTAAACGCTTGGTACAATTAACGCGCCATTAACATTTTGTACTATACTTCCTTTTTATATTTGGTTTTTTAAACCTCTAACCAAAATACTTAATGACAAAACCATTAACATCTTTGATTTCAATTTCATTTTTTCTATTTATCATTAGTGGTATTAATGCACAAGAAATAAAGAAGACTCATAAAGATACTTTAAACTCAATTGTAACAGAATACTATTCACTGAATTTTAAAGTTTTTCAATCAAATTCGAAAGTTTCGGATATTGATAATATTTTTAATCTTTTTACTAGCGATTTCACCTATGTTCACCCTAAATATGGAGGAACATACTCACGTGAAGACTTATACAATGGTTATTTACGTAATCAAAAAAATGGAAGGTATGATAGTTCAGTCACTGACATTAAAATACATAATAAAATTACAGGACTGAATGCAGTAGTAGTTCAAAGAGTTTATTACAGAAAAACTGAAGATGAAATTGAAAAAGAGGACCCTCAAATGACACTTTTTGAATTTAAGGACGGAAAGATTTCCCGAATCTTTGAATATTGGTAAACATATAAAACGTACGCTAACAAAACTGATTTAACGCTTATATCGATACAAAAATCTTAGGGTTTTCTACCTACACTATAACGTTAAACCCCTTACTTTAAACAAAAAAAGAGAAGCCAAATAGCTTCTCTTTTTTTATTGTATAAATATTCTTTTTAACTAAGCTACACCTTCTCCATTAGGAACATCGTCCTCATCAGGATTTACGAACACTAATTTTCCGTTAGAATTTTCTGTCATTAAAATCATCCCTTCACTTTCTACACCTCGTAATTTTCTAGGCGCTAAGTTTACCAATACAGTAACTTTTTTACCTAGTACATCTTCTGGTTTAAAACTTTCTGCAATTCCTGAAACTATCGTTCTAGTATCAATACCAGTATCTACTTTTAACACCAATAACTTTTTAGTTTTTGGCATTTTTTCAGCTGCTACAATTGTTCCAGTACGGATGTCTAACTTAGAGAAATCTTCAAAGGTTGCCGTGTCTTTTTGAGGTTCTACTACTTTGTTAGCTTTTTCGTTTTCTAACTTAATATTCTCTAATCTATCCAATTGTTTTTGGATATCCTCATCTTCTATTTGAGGGAATAAAATTGGTGCTTTACCTTCTTTTATTTTATGTCCTGATGGTAATAAGTTTGCTTTATCAGCAATATCATTCCAATTGGTTTCTGGTTGTTGTAATAAATCCTGTAATGTTTTAGATGCAAAAGGAATAAAAGGCTCACTTAAAGTTGCTAATGCTGTAGCGATTTGTAAGGCTACATACATGATTGTTTTTGTACGTTCCTCATCAACCTTTATGGTTTTCCATGGTTCTTGTTCTGCCAAGTACTTATTTCCTAAACGCGCCAAATTCATCATTTTTAAATTCGCTTCTCTAAAACGGTAACGTTCTATTGAAAATGAAATATCAGCAGGGAATTGTTTTAATTCGTCTAAAGCATCGGTATCTGCTTGCGTATATTCACCTGGGACAGGTATAATACCATCGTAATATTTATTAGTCAAAACTAAAACTCTATTGATAAAGTTTCCGTAGTTATCAGCCAATTCTTTATTACGCGCCTGGAAATCCTTCCACGTAAAGTCATTATCTTTTGTTTCAGGAGCAGTAGCTGTTAGAGTATAACGTAACGCATCTTGCCTTCCTGGAAAATCTTCTAAATATTCATGCAACCAAACAGCCCAGTTTTTAGAAGTAGACAATTTATTTCCTTCTAAATTCAAGAATTCGTTTGCAGGCACATTATCAGGTAAAATATAACTTCCTTCTGCTTTTAACATCGCTGGGAAAATAATGCAATGAAATACAATATTATCTTTCCCTATAAAGTGTACTAATTTAGTATCGTCATTTTTCCAATATGGTTCCCAATCTTTCCCTTCTCTTGCAGCCCATTCTTTAGTTGCTGAAATATATCCGATAGGAGCATCAAACCATACGTATAATACTTTTCCATCGCCTCCTTCAACAGGAACAGGTATTCCCCAATCTAAATCTCTGGTTACGGCACGCGGACGCAATCCGTCATCAATCCATGATTTACATTGTCCGTATACATTCGATTTCCAATCCGATTTGTGATCTTCTAAAATCCATTGTTTTAAAAAGGCTTCATGCTTATCCAACGGTAAAAACCAGTGCTTTGTTTCTTTTAAAGAAGGGACAGCACCTGTAATTGCCGATTTTGGATTTATCAAATCAGTAGCGTTGTGGCTTGTACCACATTTTTCACACTGATCACCATAACTTTCTTCATTACCACATTTAGGGCAAGTACCCACAACAAATCGATCGGCTAAAAACTGTTTTGCATCAGCATCATATAATTGTTGTTCAACCTTTTCAACAAACTCACCTTTTGCATCTAACGTTTTGAAAAACTCTGAAGCCGTTTCATGGTGTATTTTTGCAGAAGTTCTAGAATAGTTGTCAAAAGAAATTCCAAAGTCTTCAAAAGATTTTTTGATAATACCATTGTATTTATCTACTACATCTTGAGGAGATACTCCTTCTTTTTTTGCTTTAATAGTAATTGGCACACCGTGTTCATCACTACCACAAACAAAGGCAACATCTTTACCTAATAAACGTAAATAACGCGCATAAATATCTGCTGGAACGT
>Ga0209291_1001011_pt1 | contig 26097 bp, 13 predicted proteins | sample GOMGulsemesocosm_FD_184633 | JGI IMG/M metagenome (GOLD analysis project Ga0209291, IMG submission 184633) | Methane-oxidizing microbial communities from mesocosms in the Gulf of Mexico - GOM9B Gulf of Mexico (SPAdes) (version 2) | ecosystem: Environmental > Aquatic > Marine > Cold seeps...
AAGTATACACTAATCTATAAAAAACACATATGTTTTCTACCATATTTAAATACGAACTAAAGTACTGGATTAAAAACCCAGCATTTTATATTTACTTGGCTATTTTTTTATTTTTAGCTTTATTTATTGCAGCTATTTCGGCTGGAATATTCGATTTTTTATCCGTTTCTGTAGGATCATCAAAAGTGGTGAACTCACCAATGGGAGTAATTGGATTATTTAACGAATTAACAACCTTTATCTTCTTTTTATTTCCTTCTATCATAGGTCTTTCCATTTATCGAGATTATAAAAGTGAAATGCACACTATTTTGTATTCTTATCCTTTCACGAAAGCTAATTATTTATTCGCTAAATTTTTAAGTGCTATTACAATTGTAACCTTAATTGTATTGGTTATTGGAATAGGAATGTTTATAGGGTTTAGGTTGCCAGGGACCAACCAAGATATAGTAGGTTCTTTTAGCTTTATAACCTATGTACAGGCATACTTTGTATATATTATTCCTAATGTTTTATTGTTTGGAGCTATTGTTTTTGCAGTAGTAACTTTTACACGAAATATAGCTGCAGGGTTTATCACGGTAATTTTACTGATGTTAATTCAAGGGATTGTTTCAAATTTATTATCAGACCCAGATAACAGATTTATATCTGCATTATTAGATCCTTATGGGGCACAAGCAGCTGATTATTACACACGCTATTGGACCGTAGCAGAACAGAATGAACAGTTACTACCAGTAAAAGGAGTTATTATATACAACAGATTATTGTGGCTTGGTATTGCTAGCTTAGTTTTTGGGCTGGTATATAAATTCTTTAGTTTTAGTCAAAATGCAATTTCTTTTTCATTTAAAAAAGAAAAATCTGAACGAGTAACAAAATCTAATTTTGGAGGAATAACAAGGATTAATTTACCAGAAGTAAACTACAATTTTTCTTTTATTCAAAATTTAAAAGCGACTTGGAAATTATCGAATATCGATTTAAAATACATTATCAAGAGTTGGCCTTTTATTAGTATTGTATTAGTAGGGTTGATTTTTATATTAATATCTTCTACTGCTTTAGGTCAAATGTTTGGTACAAAAACATTGCCAGTTACATGGCAAATGTTGTTAGTTCCAGGAAACAGCTTTTCATTATTCATTAATATTCTTACTTTTTTATATGCGGGAATGTTAGTACATCGTTCGAAAATTTCGAAAGTAAATCATTTAATTGATGCTACAACAATTCCTAACTGGACCTTACTAGCTTCAAAGTTAGTAGCCTTGTTAAAAATGCAGTTACTAATGTTATTGGTAATTATGGTTGGGGGAATGTTAATACAAGTGTATAACGGGTATTATAATTTTGAAATAGGACATTATCTATATGAATTATATGTTTTAAACTTTATTCATTTTGTAATATGGGCATTATTAGCCTTATTTATACAGACTTTAATTGGTAACCCTTACTTAGGTTTATTTGTTCTTTTAGTAATAGCTATAGGAATGCCTTTTTTAGGTGCGGCTGGGATAGAACAATCTATTTTTAAATACAACCAAGGCCCAAGTTTTTCATATTCTGATATGAATGGTTATGGTGCTTCTCTATCAAGGTATTTTGCCTATAAATTATATTGGTTATTAGGTGGTTTGATATTATTAATATGTACTGCATTATTTTGGGTACGTGGTTTGCCACATTCATTTAAAGAACGTTTGCAAATTGCAAAATCTAGATTTAAAGGTAGTGCTATAATAGCTATGGCATTATTTTCAATGAGCTTTTTAGGGTTGGGTTATAAAATATACCACGAAAATAATGTTGAAAACAGATATACTTCTTCAAAAGAAAGAGAAGAACAAAAAGTAGCATGGGAAAAGAAATATAAAAAATACGAGAACGCCATACAACCAAGAATTGTTTCAGCGAATGTTAATGTAAATATTTTCCCTAAAAAATTAAACTTTACTGCCAGTGGAGATTATTTGTTAGTTAATAAATCGAAAAAAGCTATTGATAGTATTTTATTAGATCATAATAATTACCCAAGTACTTTTGAGTTTAACCGAGAAAACAGGTTAGTTTCAGAAGACACTTTATATAATTTTGATATTTATAAATTAAAACATGCTCTACAACCAGGGGATAGTTTACAATTGCATTTTACGGTTAAAAACAAACCGAATACAATTTTACGTAAACACTCACCTGTACAGAGTAATGGTACTTTTATGAATAACATGCAGTTATTTCCATCATTAGGATATAGTGGTGGGGAGTTGACAGATGATAAAATACGTGAAAAATATGGTTTGGGTAAAAATGAATTAAAGCCTATGCCTTCAGATTCTACTGCGTTGGGGAATACCTACATTGCTAATGATGCTGATTGGATTGATTTTGAAGCTACGGTAAGTACTTCAGAAGATCAAATAGCAATTGCTCCGGGGTATTTGCAAAAAGAATGGGTTAAAGATGGTCGTAGATACTTTCATTATAAAATGGATCATAAAATTTTAAATTTCTATGCTTTTAATTCTGGTAGATATGAAGTTAAGAAAGATAAATGGAATGATGTAAATCTTGAAATTTATTACCATAAAGGACATGAGTATAATTTGGATAGAATGATGAAAGGGATGAAAGCTTCATTAGCTTATAACTCTGAAAATTTTAGTCCGTATCAACATAAACAAGCACGAATTATTGAGTTTCCTAAAACAGGAGGTGGGTTTGCGCAGTCATTCCCAAATACGATTCCGTTTTCTGAAGCGATTGGTTTTATTGCTGATGTAGATGATACTGATGACGAAGGGGTGGACTATCCTTTTGCAATTACGGTGCATGAAGTTGCACATCAATGGTGGGCACATCAAGTAATAGGTGCAGATGTTTTAGGGGCTACAATGTTGTCAGAAAGTTTATCAGAGTATGTTTCGTTAAAAGTATTGGAACATGAACATGGAAAATCTAAAATGCGTACCTTTTTAAAAGACGCTTTGGATAAGTATTTAAGACAGCGAACGTCTGAGCGTAAACGTGAAAAGTCCTTAATGTATAACGATGGTCAAGGGTATATTCGTTATCAAAAAGGATCATTGATATTCTATGCACTAAGTGATTATTTAGGGGAGCAAAAATTAAATAGTGCTTTAAAAAAGTATGTTGAAAAAGTGAAGTTTCAAGAAGCACCGTATACCACATCTATTGATATGGTAAACCACATTAGAGAAGTTACTCCTGATAGTCTACAATATGTTATTAAGGATATGTTTGAAACAATTACCTTATATAACAATAGAATTGTTGAAGTGAAATCTACTGAGTTGGAGAATGGAAAATATCAAGTTGATATCGAATTTAATGTGAGTAAGTATAGAAATGATGAAAAAGGAAAACGTTTTTATGCACAAGAAGGAGGCGATTCAATTACCTATAAAACTGAAAAAATGAAGAAACCAATTACATCAGTTCCTTTAGCTGATTATATTGATATCGGAATTTTTACTGAAGAAGAAAACGATGGAAAAAAGAAAGAAGTAGAAGTATACTTAAAGAAGCATAAGGTTACTGAAATTAACAATAAAATTTCCATTATAGTTGATAAAAAACCTATTGAAGTTGGTGTTGATCCATACAATAAATTAATCGACACAAAATCTAACGATAACAGAAGAAAGTTATAAAAACAGATTCTATATAAATGTAAAAAGAGGCTGCCTAAACGGGCAGCCTCTTTCGTTATAAAAAAACGTCATTCTGAATTTATTTCAGTATTTTAAAAAATGGAAACCTAATTCAGTAATGATCTTATTGTTTTACTAACATTTTAGTTACTTGTCCCAATTCACTTTTAATAACCATTATATAGCTACCACTTTGTAGCTTCAAAATATTAATGCTTTTTTCTTTTTCCATGTTTATTAAATCTATCGTAAGAACTAATCTACCTTGAGTATCATATATAGTAGCTTCTTTTAATAATATATTAGACCTGTTTACTATAGTTATCTGAGCATCCGAAGGATTAGGATAGAGTATAATATCATTCATAAAATTATTTTCATCAATACCTAGGGCAGATGAATCATATTCATAAGCTCCTATATCTATAGTGGTATCAAAAACACGAGCTTGACCAGCAACATCTGTAGCTTGACTATTTTTAGTATTATCTCCTGCATTAATAAGTTGATTATTAACGCTATCTGGCATTAAGCCATCATCGGTTGTACCAAAAATGTTATCTACGCCATCAAAGTCGATACCATAGAAAAACGGATCTGCGCTAAGCGCAATAAAATTGAAACTAGTATTAATACCAATACCATCAGAAGCATTATTTACTGAGCTGTAGTGAATACTACCCCCAGCAACATCATTAATACCTGAAGGTATTGTATTAGCATAAAATACAGAATTATGCAATGTCGGGTTTTGTGAAGGTGATAAATTATACATCCCTCCACCATCAGTACCAGCTGAATTTCTAGTAAAAGTTACATTAGTAAGATTAACAGCACCGTTAGTATAATAGTTATGTAGCCCCCCTCCTTTTGTACCTGCATTATTTCCGCAAAACACAACATTGATGAAATTAATAACCCCAGTTTCGCGAGCAAACATACCGCCTCCTTCATCCATACAACTGTTTGATGAAAAGATGACATTAGTTAAGTTTGCAGTAGCATTATATTTTACTGACATTCCACCACCAGAGTAATAGGTGAAATTTTGATCAAAAACAACATTTGTAAGGGTCGTGTTAGAATTAGAGCCACATCTCAACCCCCCTCCTTGATCACCCGCATAATTACCAAAAAAAGTCACATTTGTAAGAGAGAGCGACTGAGATGAACTATTTATTCCCCCTCCATCAAAATAAGCATAATTTTTTGAAAAGGTAACATTGTTAAGTATAGGAGAAGAAGTACCAAAAATATTCATTCCACCAGCTGAACCATTACCATCACATTGATTTCCGAAAAAAGTAATATTAGTTAGTGTAAGAGAAGAATTAATATTAGTCAATCCACCGGCAAAACCACCAATAGTCACTCCTGAAAAGTCAACATATGGTCCACCAACTGCTCTACCACCGGTAATCATGAATCCGTCGATAATGCAGGCATTTGTTAAATTTACTGTTAAAAGCACAGTCCTAGCTGCACCTCCTGATCCGATATTAATATTTAAGCTAGCCCCAATACCATTTACAACGTCGTCACCATTAAAATCACCTGAGAGTGTTGTAGGGTTACTTAAGTCTTGAAGGCCAGTTACAGCATCAAAACCGCCTCTGATTATAAGATCCTTGTCTAGGTGAAACATTTCATCTGATGGCCCCTCTGGTCCCTCTGTAGGTAAATAAATACCTTGAGCTACTCGTATTTCATCTCCAACACTAGCTACATCAATAGCCACTTGTAAATCTTTAAAGGCATTTGAAAAACTAAGACCATTGCCTGAATTATCTGGACGGTTTACATCTACAAAATAGGTAGTCTGTGCAAAACTACTTAATGAAAAAAGTAGTAATAAAAAAAGCAATGACTTTTGTTTTAGATATAATGTAGTTTCAAAGTTTGGATTAATCTTCATGATAATTACGTTAGTTAGTTAGTTAGTTAGTTAGTTTAGCTCAACTTAATAAAGTTGTATTTTCCGCAAATTTATAGTAACAGTAGAGAGCGCTGCTAAGGAAATTCATTACAGTATAAAAGGGAAAACCTTACGTCGATTTTTATACCTGTAACTAACTGTGTGATAAGGGTTTAATTGTGTGTAAAACTTAAAAAATGAAGAAGCCAATTGTGTCAGTTCCATTAGTTGATTATATTGATATCAGAATTTTCACAGAAGAAGAAAACGAAAGGAAAAAGAAAGAAGTAGAAGTGTACTTCAAGAAGCATAAGATTACTGAAATCAATAATAAAATTTCTATTATAGTAGATAAAAAGCCTACCGAAGTAGGTGTTGATCCTTACAATAAATTAATCGACACAAAATCTAACGATAACAGGAGGAAAATATAAAAGAATCCTCAATGTATTTGTTATAAAACCCCATAAGTATAACTCTTATGGGGTTTCTTTTTTTTAGAAAAATCAGCTAATCATTTTATAGGTAATAAACTGAATATTGTACAATGGCATTCCTAGTATCCATATTTATCCAACTAATTAATAATTGAGATGAATTAATAGCTTTAATTACAGCGTGGTCATTGTTGGTTTTTGGAGTGCTTATTTCTATTGTTTTTAGCATAGAACTAGCATTCCATATTTGCATAATTATTTTAGTATATCCTTTATTATCAACTTCATAATATTCTTCAAATACAATGTAGTAATTACCATTTGTTGCAACCATTTGTGGATGACTACCTGTTTTACTAACCAATTGCTTGTTGTTTGAAGTATTTGTTTTGAAAAAGATACCAGAATTTGTTTCTGCATCCGTAAACCAAACGGCTCCAGTTTCATTTGTGTTAGCAGCAAGTGAAGGCCCAGTGTGTGGGCATCCATTTACTTGCCAATTGTCGGTATATATTGGCCTTGATTCGCTAAACGTTTCTCCATTATTTTTTGATGATGTAAAATACATATCACGAACTTCAGTTTCTCTATCTATTAAGTCAGGTGGAAATCCAAATTCTGTTGGAGCAATTAGGTTTCTAAAAGCAACTAGAATGTTTCCGTTTTTTTCAACTTGAATATCCGTTCTACAACATTGACACACGGAGCCATCTAAAGCTGTTTCATTTTGAAAAGTATTTGAAACACCTGTTTTTGCAAAATATACTGTTTGCCCTTGTCTGTCTTTATGTAATTTCCTGTTATCTAGCCAAGAAATACCTAATTCACCATCTGCTAATTGAGCAATATCAAAAAAACTCTGGCTTGTACTTGTATTATCTGTTACTAATTGTTGTCTCTCACTCCAAGTTACCCCTTTGTCAGTTGATGTAGTATAGTAAACAGAGCCTCCATACATCGATTTACTATTCTTTGATTTTACTCTAAAAATAGCAAACAAAATTCCTTTTTGTGTAATCCCAACTTTTGCCATACTTTCCGAATGCAATTGTAATCCTTTTGAAGGTATAACAGTAATTGGTTGCTTAAATGTATTCGTTTTTGGATTTAAGAAAGCGAATTTTAATGCCGTTTCTTTTTTGTTTTTACCATGCTCCGTCCAGCTAATCAGTTGTTCTTTTTCAGTAGTGAATAAAAACACTCCTTCTGAGTTAACTTCTTTATTGGTAAGTTGTATGATTTCATTTTTATAAGAATTATTAGGAGCTTCAATATTATTACTTTTCTTTTTACAGGAAGAAAATATAATAGCAAGGAATAGGCAGTATATGCTATAGTTTTTCATGATTTATTGGTTCTTATTAATAACAAAATATTTGTCAAACTGAGTCTGTCGAAGTTCTTCGAAACTAATAGTTATGGATTTCGACATGTTTAATCTGAGAATAAGTAAGGTTTAAGGTGATGTAAATTATTATAGCTTATATTTTAACCCAATAACAATAGTTTTTGGGTTACCAAGAGTATAAGTGGTTTTCCCCCAAGCTGTATTCGCTCTCGTGGCATATAATTCGTTGGTAAAGTTCATGACATTCATCCAAATACCAAAATGAACTGTATCATACCCTAAACGAGCATTTAATGTATCGTATCCTTCATAGGTATACTTGTTTAGCTCGTCAGTAAAATATTCGCTAACATGTTGCCATTCGGCTCCAATTCTAAATCCTTTTAAAAATGGCGTATTGTAGTCAATACCGGCATTAGAAACCCACTCAGGTGCTCCAGGCATTTCATTACCACTATAGTCGTTATTTTCACTAATTACGCCGTCAATAGTTTTGGTTACAAAGCTCATATATTCATGTTTTGAAAATGCGGTGTTATAGCGAACGGTTAAGCCTTTAATAGGTTTTACTTTAATACCAAATTCAACTCCTTGATGCTTTGTTTCTCCGACATTTTTATTTTCACGAGTAGTAATTCCGTCAACCTTGGTGGATACAGAAACTACTTCATTTTTTCCCTGTAATGAATACACAGCAAAATCGATATAAATCTTGTTTTTCAATAAACTCATCCATCCTCCCAATTCATAGTTGTTAAATGTCGTTGGGTCTAGTAAAGGAACGGTGTCTTTTCTAAACAAGTCACTAATACTTGGAGGAATAAAACCAACGCTATAGTTTGTATAGGCGCCTATGTTTTTTGTAAAATTATACGTTAGTCCAATTCTTGGTGTTACAGCTGTAAAAGTTTCCTTGGCATCAGCGGAGGAATAATCTGAAGCAGTATATAACCTGTTTTTAAAATCATAGCTGTACGCATCATAACGCAATCCAGCATTTATTTTTAAATTGGTTATCGGCTCAAAATTACCAGTTATAAAAGCTCCAGTATTCACAATATCAGCTGAATAATCTGATTTGTAAATTGCTGTTTGCGTGAAAGAGTCAAAATATCCTCCTGCATTTCTGCTTACTTCTAAAACTTCTGAATTAAATGTTTTTGGACTAAAATCAACATTTCCACCTAAACTAACATTGGTTTTCAACTTATCAAAGCTAATATTGTGTTGTAAGTATACAGCATAACTGTTAAAGCTATTATCATTTAATTCACCAGTAGTTGTATCTCCAAAGTCAGTATCGTCAGCAATTCTGTAACTAGGATTTTGTTTCATGGTATTAGCACGATATACTAAACTCAAATTAGTGTTGTTTTTAGTATTCCATTTATGTGATAAAGTAGAGTTTGTACGTAATGCTTTTGCATCTCTAAATGTAAAGGTATGGTAAGAAGAATAATCCCTATTGTTAAATTTCGATTCATCTAAATCACCACTCATTTCACTAAAATAATCTACATAAGTTAAGGAGTTTGACCAGTTTAATTTGTCGGAAAATTGATATGTGACTTTCCCTGTTATCGCGTTTTTTTTGTAGTTACCATATTCACGAATACCATTGCTGATTTTAGATTTGTACCCACTTATTACAATTCCAGTTTTCTTATAAGTAGTTGCTATTTTTGCGTCAGTTCTAAAATATCCTTTATCATCCATACGGACACCAAATTGTCCGGTTAAGTTTGGCGTTGGGTTTTTTGTAATAAAATTTATGGCGCCACCTACAGCTTCACTACCGTAAAGTGCGGAGTATGGGCCACGTATAACTTCAATAGTTTTGGTAGCTTCCATATTCATTTCTAATAAAGCATTATGGTTGAAAACACCTGTAGGTCTGATAGGAATACCATCTTCTAGATATAAATAGACTCCTTTAGTAGAAATAGGTTGTCTAATGGACATCATATGTTGTTCATTTCCTAAATCAACCATGTGTACTCCACTTTGTTGATTTAAAACTTGATCTACTGAACTCGGATTTATAGTAGCAATTGTTTTAGCTGATATGGCCGCTATTGCTACAGGTATTTCTTTTCTTTTTTGCGCAGTTCTGGAAGCACTTACAACCACTAAGTCTAAATCGTTAGTTTTTGACTCCATAATAACAAGTATGCTTTTTGAAGCTTTTAATGTAATAGTTTCATGAGATGCGTGAGTAAAAGTTAACAACTCGTTTTTTGTAGTTAATACGATGGTAAATTCCCCCATAGTATTTGTAGTAGTATTGTTTCCTGATGCCGAAGTAATTTGAACATCTGCTAACGGATTAATGTTGTTAGTAACAGCTCCTGTAATCGTTTCTGTTTGTGCGTTAGTAATTGATGTGAATAGACACATGTAAATGGTAAGGAATATAGTTTTCATTGTAGTATTGACATCACTTTTTAGCAATGCGAAAAATTTATTAATTAATAAAATAGATAGGTTTGTGCATGGATAAATTCCATACACAATATTGCCGTTAGTAACTAGTGATACTAATGGTTAAAATCTAAAAAAAAATATTAAGAAATAAATTTTGGTGGTTGAAAAATGGTAGTATAATAAGTGTCAATAAAAGAATTAAATTGACCATGAATTAGCTTATTGTATTTTATAATTTTTCTTTTTTGCAATGGAATAGTTTGAGCTAAAAAAGGAGCTACAGGATACTCTTTCATATTCAAAGGAGGAGCAGTTTGTTTTTGGTCTACACCATCATTTACTTTTTTCAGTTCTTTCGCTAAATGGCATTTTCCATTACACTGTAAAACAGGTTTAGCTTTGTTTTCACAAAGTTCCGCAACAATATAATCATAGTCAATGTAATACTTTATAACCGGAGTTATAGGTTTTAGCATTGCTATAACGTACAATAATGTAAATAAGATGCCGAATACTTTTGCTCTCAAGCCTTTTCTTTAAAACGAGACAAATTTACGAAATAGGAGCTATATATAAAACGAATAAAGAGAATTTAACGTTCTATAGTAATGGTTCTTTTTAGTTCATTCCCTAAAGCATCGACTACTGTAATAGTATGTTTACCTGCAGAGGGTAACACTCCAATTTCATGAAAGGTTTCAGTAGTTTGTATAAACACATCATCTACATACCAAAATACTTTAGTTTGCGGGTTCGTATGGGCGATTTTTAATATTAATGGGTTTGTTTTTTCATATTCATTTTTTACTAAAATAATTTTACTATTATTTTTAGGAGAAATAAAATCCATTGTAATGTCGGTTTCATGTGCACAATCATCGCGTAATTTAGGTATTGTTTTGTAATTAGCGTGGTGTTTTTTATAATACCATTCTTGTAAAGGAGGGAGGGTGAACCATGGCGTGTTTTCAATATTATCTAGCGTTTCACATGACGTATTTACTCTGTGGTTACTATTTTTATCAATATGAATTAACTGATGAAACGGACATGCTTTAAAGCGATTTCCTATACTAGGAATCCAGTTTTTGGTGGTTTCACATAATTCGGTAGCCAGATAACCGCTTTGAATACATGTGTTCACCTCAGCTAGTTCATCATAAGGTTTGGTAAACCAGTTTGATTTTGAAAACAGATTAAACACATCAAATAAAACAGGGGCAGCACTGTTTATGCCTGTTAAGTCTGGTCGTCCTTCTCCATCGGCATTTCCTACCCAAACACCTACAACAATATCTTTAGTAACTCCAATGGCCCATGCATCCCGATTTCCAAAACTGGTACCTGTTTTCCAAGCAATTTCTTTTGATGAATCGTAAAATTTCCAAGCCTCATCTCCTTCAGGTCGATTAACCTCTTTCATTGCTTCAAAAGCTAAATAAATGCTTCCCGCGTCAAAAACGGATTTTTCATGGGTTGGGTTACCAAAATCGGTAGCTTCTTTTTTTATAAATGAAGCTTTGTTAAATTCTGTTGTATAGTATTCACTAGAGCTTTCGGTGTAATGGTTTACTGTTCCTGCTAACGATGCATAGGTGTTGCATAAATCCCAAAGGCTACTTTCTGCGCCACCAAGAATTAGCGATAATCCGTAATGATCTGCACCTTTATTAATATGTTTTAATTTAAACTGTCCTAGTTCATCATAAAACCGTGCTAACCCATATTGATTTAACATCCGTACGGCAGGGATATTTAATGATTTTGCTAATGCTTTTTTTGCTGGTACGGCTCCTGAATATTGTAAGTTGAAATTTTCGGGTTTATAATTAGCAATGGTTGTGGGTATATCAGCCACTAATGTGTTTGGTAACAATTCTCCCTTGTCAAGCATGGCCATGTATAATAATGGCTTTAAAACACTCCCTGTGCTTCTTGGAGCATCAATAATATTTACATCTTTCTGATTTTCTTTTGTGGTTGGAGTATTTCCAACATAACTCAGTACTTTTTTAGTTTTTATATCTAATACCAAAACGGCCATATTATGTACGTCATTTTGCTTTAAGATGGTATGATGTTGTTTTACGATGGTATTTATGCTTTCTTGAGTACTGTATTTAACAGATGTTTGTATACGCTTTCCTTTATTCGATTTTGCTATTTTTTGTAATAAATGTGGGGCTATTTGTGGTAGTGGAAATGGTTTTTGTGGTAATGTTTCTTGTATAGCTAACTGGTAAGTGAGTGTGTCAATTATTTTTTGTTGACATAATTTGTTTAATAATCTATTTCTTTTATGAATTAATTTTTGTTGGTTTTTACCGGGATATATCAAACTTGGTGCATTAGGAAGTACTGCTAATGTTGCGCTTTCTGCCCATGACAATTGATAGGGTTGAACTCCAAAATAGCGCCATGATGCCACATCAATTCCTACAACATTCCCACCAAATGGAGCGTTGGAAGCGTAATAGTTTAAAATCTCTTTCTTTGATGTGCTTATTTCTAATCGTGTAGCTAGTATGAGTTCTTTTAATTTTTCAAAATAAGTTCTTGATTTCCCGTTCCTAGATAGTCGGATTACTTGTTGGGTAATAGTACTTCCACCACGAACTACTGATCCTTTACTAATATTCGATTTTAAAGCTTTAAAAATTGAGATGGGGTTAAAACCAGGATGCTTATAGAAATACGCGTCTTCAAATTGTACTATACAGTGTTTGAATTTTGTAGGTACAGAATCACTTTTTGGAAATCTCCATTGTCCGTCACTTGCAATTTGTGCACCTATTAAATTTCCTTCAGTACTTTCTATAACTGTAGCTGTGGGTTTGTTAAACAATTTTTTCGGTAAGCAAAAAGCGTAAAATAACAGCACTATTAATAGCGCTGTTATTTTTATTTTATGTTTTTTTAAATAGAATGATAATTTCATTAGTAATTTGAAGTCAATAGTGTAGGTGCAAATTCTTAAGTTGTGAATTGACAAGAACACTTTTTTCTCAAAAGTAATTAGATGCTGGATAAAAATACAACTAAAGTTATTATTAAAGGTATATATTTTTTATTAACCTACTTTAGAATGGATCAAATATAGTTATTGTGTTTTAAGTGTTTAAAGTTGTGAAATAGCAGTTTAGAGTAGTTCTATTCAATTAAAAAGTAAGTTAGATTTCTTACATTTGTAATTCCTTAATTTTTAAGTCATTAAACAATGAAAAAAACATTACTTTTCCTTATTGCTTTCATAGCAATAATTTCTTTTGGGTTTTCACAAGAACGTTTTGTTCCAAAACCTAAGTATACACAGCTATTTAAAACAATACCAGAACTAACTGCAGATTCTCCAGAATGGACGAAATTATTATACAGCTCTAACCCAAATTATTTAAAAATTAGTGAAGCGTTTCATGAGTATTATAAAGATAATGTTTTTGAAAAAAGCACGCATACACAAAACTTTAAGCATTTTTCTAAAATAATAAAAACGCAAGAGTATATGTTGGAAGGTGGTAGTATTTATATTCCTACCGTTGAAGAAAAGGCACTAAGAGATCAGAAAACGTTGAAATCAAGAAATATTATTAGCACAAATAAATTAGCTGCTACAGCAAATTGGACAGGTATTGGCCCGTTTGAAACTTTTGAAGTAGGTGGAACATCAAAAAAATCTTCGCAAGTTAATGCATATTCTTTTGATCAATCTGAATCTAATCCAAATGTATTGTATACAGGAACAGAAACCTCTGGAGTGTATAAATCAACAGACAAAGGATTGAATTGGGTCTCTGTAGGTGATACCGTTTTTAATGATGGTGGGGTACAGTCTGTAGAAATTGACCCTACAAATGAAAACGTTGTATATGTTGGTGTAGGAAATAAATTATATAAAACCATTGACGGAGGTTCTAATTGGACTACACTTTTAGATATTTCTAATTTACAAATTTCTGCTATAACGATTAGTCCAGCTAATTCACAAATAGTTCTAATTGCAGGTAATACTGGGTTAAGAAGGAGTACAGATGGAGGATTAAATTGGTCTACAATATATACAGATAAATGTTGGGATATTCAATTAAAAACAGATGACCCAAGTACTGTATTTTTGGCAAAGAAAAACACAACCAAGAATATTACAGAAATATTAAAATCTACAGATAATGGAGCAACATTTGCAGTAAAAGATACTGGATGGTTTTCTCCAATTGGTGGAGTTGCATCAAATGATGGAGGAGCAAGAATTGCTGTAACTAATGCAGATGCAGACAGAGTATATGTAATATTAATTGGAGAAGAAAATGACGCTGTAGATGATAATAACTTTATTGGTATTTACAGAAGTAATGATGCAGCCGAAAACTGGAACACTCCTTATGATGGCAATAATGATGGTTTTCCAGATAATGAGCCAGGAGGCCCTTATAGCTCCGATCACTGGTGTTTTACACATTTTGGTGTAACTACAACAGGGTATAATCAAGGGTATTACGATTTGGATATAGCAGTTTCTGATACCGATCCCGATGATATATTAGTAGGTTCACTTAATTTATTTAAATCAGAAGATGGAGGAACAATATATACACAGTGGGGCGGTTATGGCTGTACAAGTTGCAGTCCAGGATATAGGCATCCTGATATTCAGGAAATTGAAATAAATGGTAATGATGTATGGGTATGTTCTGATGGAGGAATAGATTATTATGACGGTAATTTAGATAGAATAGAGGCAAGGAATAATGGGATTAATGGTTCTGCATATTGGGGATTTGATCAAGGCTGGAATGAAGATGTTTTAGTTGGAGGAAGGTATCATAATGGTAATGCGGCTTATTATCAGGATTACCCAGCAGGAAAATTTTTGTCATTAGGAGGAGCGGAATCTGCTACTGGTTATGTTAATAAAGGAGAAAATAGAAAAGTGTACCATAGTGATATTTCTGGTAAAGAAATCCCAACAGTTATAACAGGGTCAATTAGTAATTTGAGCGGGTATGGAATGTATCCTAATGAACATTACTGGTTAGACAGAAGAAGTGAAATTGTTAACGACCCAAGATATTGGAATACGTTGTATTTAGGAAAAGAAAATAAGCTTTGGAAAAGTGATAATGGTGGTTTATCGTTTGAATTAGTAAAAGAGTTTGGTAATGATGTAACCAATTTAACTAAAGCTATTGAGGTTTCTAGAAACAACCCAGACATTATTTTTGTAACTCAAAAAGATGGGAGTAACGGAAAATTATGGAAATCTACTGATGCAGGTGTAAATTGGACTGACGTGACTTTGCCTGCAAACCATCAAACAATGTATTTATCTTTAAACACTGATGATGAATTATTTTTGGCTTTGAATAACGGTTATGCAAACACGAATAAAGTTTTTAAATCGGATGATTTAGGAGGAAGTTGGTCTAACTTGTCTACCCCAACATTAGATGGTGAGTGGATGGAAAATGTTCAAGTGCAAGAAGGTACAGATGGAGGAGTGTATTTAACTTCTAATAAAACTATTTGGTATAGAAATAATACCCATGCAGATTGGCAATTATTTTCGAATAATTTACCTGTACATTTAAGAATTAATAAAATTTTGCCTTTTTATAAAAATGAAAAACTACGTATTGCTAGTAATAGAGGAATTTGGGAAAGTGATTTTTTTGAAACATCTTTACCAAAAGCACAACCTATGGTGGCTACTAAAACGGTTAATTGTGATAGAGTAATTGTACAATTTGAAGACTTTTCTATTTTAGATCATAATGGGGCATCTTGGGAATGGACATTCCCTGGCGCAACTACAGTATCATCTACTACAAATAGAAACCCACAAGTTACCTATACAGCGGATGGAACCTATAATGTTACTTTAAAAGTTACAGATGGTTTAGGAAACATCAGTACAAAAACAGTCACAGATATTATTACTGTAGGCGATAATTATTGTACTCCAGAGCCTGACCCTCAAATGGCGTTAGAGTGTTCTGCTAACAATCATTTTGTAACAAATACTACTGTAAATGAAACAGGTATTACTAACTTTAGTTTTACAGGATGGATTAAGCCAAACGGAATTCAACCGGATTACTCAGGGGTATTTAGTTTGTCTGAAGGTTGTGTGCTAAATTTTAGAGAAGGAAATAATACATTAGGGGTTCACTGGAAAGGTGGTACATACTGGTGGTGGGATTCTAATTTAGTAGTTCCTGCAAATGAATGGTCGTATGTTGCTATAACAGTAACTCCTACAGAAATAACATTATTTGTAAATGAGCAACAACATACTTGGAGTTTAACAACTACAGCATTTGATTTAAGTGAAATTTATATAGGTACCTATTATGGTTGGGATTCTAGAAATTTTAATGGATTAATAGAAGAAGCTACTTTTTGGAAAAAAACATTAACAGTTGAAGAAGTAAGGCTGGCGAGACACTTAACTAAAAACGATGTAAGTGACCCAAATATAATAGCATATTATCAATTCAATCACGAGGCTTCAGGAACTATTTATGATAAAAAGGGGACAAATGACCTTGGAATTAATGGAGGAGCAGTATTGGTTAGTTCTGACGCTCCTGTAGGTCCAGGAACAAGTAGTGTGTTGACAGTAAATTCTACTGGAATAGCAAGTTTTGTAGCTGCTGAATGTGATATGACATTTACAGGTGCTGGTACTTATCCTAATGGCGAGCTAGTAGTTTCTAAAATTAATATTAACCCAAGTGCATTACCAACAACAAATGTAATTGTTGATTCGTATTGGGTAATAAATAATTATGGTACAAATACAACATTCACTGCATTGTCAGATATTACATTTTCAAATGTTTCAAATGTAGAAACGCTTAATGCATCTGGTGTTCATCTATTTAAACGAGCTTCTAATGCTGATAGTTCTATTTCTTGGGGAACAAGTATAGAAACAGCAATAAACATTAATTCTGGAAATAAGTCAGCTCAATTTACAAATTCAGGTGTATTAAATTCATTTAGTCAGTTTTATATAGGGAGTGACACGCCATTAGCCATTGATGAGGTTGTTGAAGAAGAATTTATGATTTATCCTAACCCTGTTACAGAAGGAGAAAATGTTTATTTTCATAACTTGAAAAACGAAGCGAAAATAACCTTGTATGATATGGGGGGGAAACAAGTGTTCAAATCAACTATTGATACTCAAAGCAAATTTACAATGCCTTATTTATCTGTAGGTATTTATGTATATTCTGTAGAAACAGCTACGAAAATTAAAAATGGTAAATTGGTAGTAAAAGGAAACTAATAAAGACCAACTGCTTTGGTTTGATAAAAAATCCAGATAGTAAATTTCTATCTGGATTTTTTACTTATAGCTTGTACCAATTTTCTTTATACAATTCGTAACGCCTATCAGTACATTGATCATCATTATTATAGAATTCGAGGACAGGAGACATAAACTTATCTAATATTTTTGTGGAATTAGTATTTGTAATATTCACGTCGGCGGTTATTTTTGATAAACTCATTTCAGTAAATCCAAAACCGATTAATCCTTTTGCTATTTCTGTCCCATAACCAACGCCCCAGAATTGTTCACGCAAACGATACGCTATTTCTTCGTCGTTTTTATTATTTTTTAAAAACGCACATAAGCCAATAAAACTAGTACTTTCTTTTTCTACAATAGCCCACACTTGTTTGTCCAGATCTGTAGTTTGAGGAGGTATAAATTTTTCTAATACCATATCACTTTCAAGTCTTGTCATTACTTTCTGAGGAATAGGATTCATCACATTCGGATTCCCCATCATATCAAAAAAGTCTTCCGTATCTTGAATGCTAAGCATCCGAATGGATAGCCTTTGAGTTTCAAAAATCATAATAAGTATGTGTTTCCAAATTCATACTCACGCTCTACTTTGCAGATCCGAACTTTATACCAAGAGTACCAGTCCATTTTCCCTTTTTCTTGAGCAAAAAGATGTGCTGAATTTTCCTTCCAGTTTTTTATAGCGTCTAAACTCTCCCAATAAGAAACGGTTATACCGATATTCTCTTTAGCAGATTCGATACCGATATATCCAGGCTGCTGTTTCGCTAATGTTTCCATTTGTTCCCCCATTTTATGGTAACCTTTATCGCCATCAGTTCTTTTAGAAGTGAATATTACTGCGTAGTATGAATCTTGCATTTATAAATACTGAGTTAATAATTGATTAGAAACATAGAGTCCAAAATCTGTTAATCTATAATTTTTTGCACTTGCGTTTGGCGTCGTATCAATTATTATGTTTTTTAAGATTAAATATTCAATATCACTTTGTTTTAGTCCATTTGTTCCTGATAATTCATTGTAATCACTCATGATAATCTCAATTTTTTGCTTTTCTTGTTCGTTAAATTTTAAGTATCGAGGGTCATGATTTTTTGCTTGATATTTGAAATTATCTTTAATAGTTTTTCTATTGTTGTCGACAATTGTTTTTAATTTATTAGCATACTCTTTTGAACTTTTTTTATCAGAGTATAAGTTAGATGCTTTTTTTTCCAAGCTCTCAATTGTTTCTTTATTCTTAGAAAGCAAAGATATTTGCTCATCATTTTTAGTTTTTAATTTGAAATATTCTTCACTTTTTTCTGAATTAGACTCTTCAAATTCTTTTTGTAAATCTCGTATTTGGTTTCTTAACTTGATTGATTCTTCTATTTTTAAATGAACAGTTTTCTCAGCTTTTAACTTTATATTTAGTTTTCGTGCTTTGGACTGTTCTTTTAATTTAAACGCTAATTCTGAAAGATACGGTAATAACCAAATAATTATCGTGGTATAAACTAAAGGGATAAGCCATAATTTTATTTTTGGGATAAGGTAAAAAGATTCTGCGTTAATAACATAGGCTTCAATATACTGAACTTTACTTTTTCCTAAAGTTGTTTTGCTTTCAAAAAATGTAATAAATAAGAGTTGCCAGTTTGTAAATAGCCAAGAGATTGTAAATGCACCCACAAGCGGACTTGTAGCTCTTTCGTACAAGCTTGCTTTAATTGATTTTTGTATTTCGTCTATCATTTAATATTTTTATAAATCGTCTGTAAAATGTTCGGTTCGTTTAGGCTTTCTGAATTTATCAGTATTATAAGTTTTCGAGGTTCCTTTAGGGATAGATAAAGATTCCCGATTATCATTGGTAACTAGTTTGCCAATAAACACTAATTGTCCAATGTGATAGGAGTAATGTGCTAATTGCCTGTTAATAGCTTCTACTATGGTATGGCCCATATTTCTGATAAAAATCTCTTTATGCAAATCCTCCTCGCTAAGTTGGTTGATTGCATGAAAAAGGCATTCCCATCCTTTTTCCCAAGTGCCTTGTAATTCAGCTCTGGTATTTATGCTATCAGTGAATTCTTCATCTCTATTGCGCCATTCTTTTTCACCATCAGTAGTTAGGAAATCTGTCCAACGTGATAACATGTTACCTACAATGTGTTTTACAATAACAGCAATGCTATTACTTTCTTCATTACACTGATAAAATAATTGTTCATCGGTTACTTGGGCAAAAGTTTTATCACCTAAGGATTTATAGTATTCAAACTGTTTCTTGATGCTTGGTAGGTAGCTGTTCATTTTTTATCTTTTAATTTATACAATGCAACCCATCCGTTACTATCGTGACACCTTCCCTTAATAAGGGAAGGAAAAGTTAGTTGTGTTATCTTTCAAAAGTTAATTTTTTGAAAGATAACAGGGGCCTCTCCTTTTTAAGGAGAGGTATCCGGAGGTTGGAGTGGTTTTTTATTTTACCACCTCAACCCATTGTCCTTTAGTACGCACAAAATAATCGTCATCATACATAGTTTCACATTGTGTTCCTGGTAAATAATAAGATCCTAAGTAGGACGCATTTAATAATACCCGAACTGTCTTGGTTTCAAAAGCTTTTAAATCAAAATAGAAATTTGTTCTATCATCTCTAATATCTTCATGAGTTACATGGTTATCTGCGAAATCACCAAAGTCAGTAAAACGGGTATTTACAATTTCCCATCCTGAAGGAAATATAGTACTCAAAGCGACATCTTGTAATTGTACTCCTTTAGTATTTTTAATGGTTACCTCAGCAACAAAATCAGTTCCTTGTTGAATTTCTGACGGATTTAAAACAGAACCATCTTTAGTTTTAAAAACACTAATTGCAGTAAGGTTTCGTTGTGCAGTTTTTTCTTTTCCAATTGGTAAAATACCATTGTTTAAAATACGAACATAAATAGTATTGTCTTTTGTATTTGTAATGCTAAGTGAATTTGCTCCTTTTTGAATTACTAGTTCTCTAGAAGCCAAAGATTTCGAAGTTTTAACATTCTTGTTCCTTTCACTATTTACAGCATAATTTACTTGAACACCCTTTCCTCCAATAAATGCAGCATATTTTGACATTGCTAATAGACTATAGGCAGTAGTTTGGGTACTCATATAGTGTTGACCTGATAAAGCCAAACCTAATTGCTCAGCAAGTTCTTTACTTTTTTGATGCTCTTTTAAAATAGTATAGGTTTCTAAAGCCATTGCTTTATCCCTATACTCAGATCCATAGGTAGATTTATGTGTATCAATTGAACTGCTTTCTACATTTAAAACAGTATTAATTAACTGATTTGAGGCATTTTTCTGACCAATTAAATCGTAAGCAGCTGCCAATCGGAACTTTGCGACATCAGGTAAATCGTTACTTTCTCTTAATCTGTTCATTGATGATCTATCGGCATTCCCTGATAAAGCTAAGGTGTATAAACGATACGCTTGAGCAAGTGCGGATCTATCGGCGCTTTTTCTCCATTTTTTTGAAGCTTGTTTCTGATAGTTTATCCATTTACTTTTAAACTCTAAAGGAAGCACAAAACCTTTGTTTTCAGCTTCTAATAAAAAATGTCCTACATAACTTGTAGCCCAATCGTTAGCACTGTTTTGCCCTTGCCAATATGAAAAAGCCCCATTGTGAATTTGAAATTTAGCTAACTTATCTATTGCGATTTGGATGTTTTTTTGAGTTGCAGTTTTTTTATCATCGGATAAATCAAAAATATCATTTAAGAATAATTGAGGAAATGCACCTGAAGTGGTTTGCTCAACACAACCGTGCGGATACTTTATTAAATATTGCAAACGCGCATTAAAATCGATTGATGGTAAGGAAGATAATTCTATTTGCGCATTGTTTGTTCCTAATACACCAAACGTATTGAAATCAATTTTTTGGGTACTATTAGGAGCTAATATTACATCAATAGCTTCAGAAGTTTCAGGGTTTGGGTTTATTGCATCCAACTCTAAACTATACGAAGCTTTTTCTCCATGACCTGATGCTATTACTTCAATAGTCCCTATTCCATCTTTAAGAACTTCAACATCAAAATAAGCCATTTTTTCATCTGGGTTAGCAAAATGTAGCTGTTTCGTTGAGTTGCCTACAATTTTAAAAACATCGTTTAATTTTAAGGAGAGTTTCACATTTTTCATTTTCTTTTCCATTGCGAAAACAGTAATTGGAATGCGTACCTTTTCTCCTGGAGTGACTTTTCGAGCCATAGATGCCAATACCATTAAAGGTTTGCGTACTGGAGTTGCTTTTTCCGTACTTCCATAGGCTTCTGTTTCTGGATGATGTGCCACTACCATAGTACGTACAGATCCCACATATTTAGGAAGTTTTACGGTGTGTTTCTTAGTATTGTTTTTTCCAATTTCAAACGGACCTAAGTACAATACTACCGGTTTAAATCTGTTTGCTTTTTTGTTTTTTCCACCAGCAAGCATTCCGTCACCACCAATACTGAATACTTGATTAATTCGTCCTCCAAATGCCCCAATAACATCATCGAAAATATCCCATGTTTTAACGCCTAAAGCTTCTTTTGAGAAAAAGGTGTACCAAGGATTTGGTGTTTTATAACGTGTTAAATCTAACAAGCCTTCATCTACAATAGCAATAGAATAGGTCATTGGTTTACCATTCTTTTCACTCACTTTTATAGTAACTTCTTGTTCTGGTTGCAATACATTGGGCATTGAAATTTCTGGAGCTAATTTAGTGTCAGGATTTTCTACGGTAATTGCCGATAAACCATACATGCGTATTGGTAAATCATTTTTAGTATTGTTATGTGTTTGCAATAAACTAATATGTATAAACACATTTGGAGTCATTTCTTTGGTAATAGGTAATTCAAATTTGGTATCTCCCTTTTTGGCTTTTACCCAAAAACCTTGTAAAACTTCTGTACCATTCTCTACGGTAACTAAAGCTCTTCCAGAAGCACTAGAAGGGAATGTTACGATAGCTTTTTCGCCTACATCATAAGTTGTTTTATCAGTAGCAAAAGATAGCATTGTAGCGGCTGAGGGATCTCCTTTACGTGCTTTTCCTGCCCATCCTGGCCAATCGATAAAAACTGTTTTTCCTGTAGAATGACCGCTATCTCTATTGATAATACGTACTAAATAACGCCCCCATTCAGGATAATTTAACTCGTATTCAAAAGAAGTTTTTCCTGATGAATTAGTGCTTATGTTTTTAGAGAACACTTCATCTCTATACGATCCAGAATTAAAAGAAGATAAGTTACTCTCACTTTCATTCCACCACCAATTCTGATTTACTTTGTATATTTTAACTACTAGATTATCTACAGCTATTGGGGTTCCTTTTTCATCTACTGTAGCAACATCAAAACGATGGTCAGTATCTGTTAGTAACATTCCTCTTGCAGCATCACCTTTAGGAGTTAATAAGCCAACATAAGAATCATAAGGAGAATAATCAGTACTAAACACATCTGTACTAAAATCACCCCCATTTTCGTATACTTTTGTTACAAAAGAAGCTTTTAGCATTCCTGGAGCATCACTAGTATTACTTGGTTTAAATGAAAAATTAGCTTTTCCATCATTATCTACCTTTCCTTTAAAAATTTCTTGTTCTTCGTTACTATAAGAACTTGTAGGGTCGTTAAATTCAAACCCTGGAAACGATTTAAATTCTGTCTTTTTTTGAGAAAACTTTACATTAATATCAGCTTTTAAATTTCTAGCTATAGCTCCATGTAACCAAGCAACTTCGATTGTTCCTTTTTCTGTTCTTTGAGCCTTAATGATATCGTTATGTAGTTTTGCTTTAATTTTTAAACGATTGGGTTTAATAGTTTCAATTTTAAGTCGCTGTGTAAATGTAGCGCCTCCAACACTCACAGTTGCATTCCAATTTCCTGTGGGATCATCTATATCCGTTGGAACTTTAAAAGCATAAAAGTTATTTAATCCATCGGTTTTAATAGCTCTATGCGTAATGACCCCATAAGGGTTTTTAAGCTCTAATTTTACAGGGTGGCCTTTTGGTAATTTATTTGCTTTGTCATTTAGCATGAACGATAAGAACAAAGTGTCTCCAGGTCGCCAAACACCACGTTCTCCATAAATATACCCTTTCAGCCCTTTTTTTAACTGAACCCCAGAAACATCAAATTTGCTTACAGATAAGGCATTACCATCCTTTAGTTTAACGTAGGTTGTATGCTTGTCTTTAGTTACAGTAACAAAATAAATACTACCATTTGCATCAAAATTTAATTGTCCCTCGTTGTCAGTTTTTTGTTTACCAACAACTTGTTGCTGGAAATTATAAAATGTCACTTGAGCATTAGCTACTGGGTTTGTGGTGATGATATCACTTACCGCTACAAAATAACTATTGTTACTTCCTTTTTTTACGGTAACTCCTAAATTTGAAGCTAGAATATTAGCGCTAACTTCTTTATTTCTATAATATGAATTACTACATGGGTTATCCCTATCACTCCAACTGTAATCATAATTATTATTGTAATATCCAGAATCCCAATAACTAGTTTCTTCATCTTCGGTATCGTAATTATCCGATTGCTCAGCAACTATATCATCATCGGATCCTTCACATTTATATAAAGAGTGTTGTTTTTTAAAGCTAATTTGAACTCTATAAATTGCTCCAGGATTCGGATTGATAATTGTTTTTAAATCAATAGCAAAGGCATTCCAATTATTTAAATTTGAAGCGTGTTCTTCAAGGTTGATTGTTTTTTTAGCAATTGGCCTAGCAACTCTTCTAAGTTCATTACTTCCACTTAGTTCATTATCTTGTAAAAATTGCAATACATTATCTTCATAAATTTTGAAGATTGTTACATCTACTGCTTTTAATCCAACTGCTTCAAAATTAAATTTTAAATCTTCCGAAGTAGGTAGTATAGTTCCATTTTGTAATAATCGTACTTCTGGCTTTAAGGCTTCAAAAGAAATATCTTGACTAAAGCTACTTCTAATTTTATACCCATCGGTACTCTTAACTCCTCTGTGTACCTTTAGCTCTTTATTTCCGTCTACTTTTTGTTGCGGATATGCTTTTAAAATATTTCCATCTACAGAATAGTTTATTGCATGGATATCTTCTAAAGTGACCAATCCATCAAAATTCTGATTTTGATCTAGCGGATCAGAAAAGTTAATTTCAATGTATTTAATTTTCTCATCAAACGTATTTACTTTAACTACAGTAAAGTTATTCTTTCCAGGGATTTCAAAATCAAAATCACCTTTTGAATCAATATCGAAAGGTTCACCATTCCACGTAATTTCAATGTCAGAGTTTTCATCAAAACGTTGAATACTGTCTATTTTAAAGTGAAAATATTTCCCTTCAGTTACATCAGAATCTATTTTTATAGCTAGCTTTTTCCCTTTTTGAGTAGCGGTAATTAATTGCTGAGCAGTAGTAACCAGTAAATTATCGCTTGATTTTAAAGTTCCTTCAAGGTATTGCAAGTTTTTATTATAAGACTGTAAGTAATTTGTGGTTACACTAACTTCTTGTTTTATTGTTTTTATATCAAATTCAAAGGATTGAAACTCTTTAGCTACTTCTTGTAAACTACCTAAATCTAGTTCAAAAGTGTATCTAGTATCTTGCTTAAACCGATTTTCAGGAATAAAAGCAATGGTGCGATTATTTAAAACCGTTACTTTCCCTTTTACTTTAGGTGTTACTTTTAATACCGAATTATCTAACTCTATGTTATCGTTCCATTCAGGAACGGGGTTCATTAAAACAATTTTTACGTCCGAATTAGTTGAAATAACACCAGTAGTAACCTCTGAAATATAATCTTTAAATTTATAAAAGTTTTCAGGAGATATGCTATCCGGTTCTTTTTTGCAAGATGATAGCACTACTAATGCTAAAATGATTGGTAAGATTCTCTTTAAGATCATTGAATTATTTGTAAGTTAAGTTAGTTTATTATTCGTTTTTATATATTCCTGTATAAATTTCCCCTTGTTGATTTATGGAAGCTCTATACATTCCTGAGGTATTGAACTCCATTTGAATATTCCCGTATTTATCAATTGCAATAATTCCTCCATCACCTTTTAGTGCAACTAGTTTTTGTTGTACCACATTTTCGGAAGCCTCTTTTAGGGATGCTTTTTTATACTCAATTTGTGCAGAAATATCGTGGGCAACTGCGGCACGTATAAAATATTCACCATGTCCAGTAGACGAGACCCCACAAGTGTTGTTATTGGCATAGGTTCCTGCACCAATAATTGGTGAATCACCAATGCGATTCCATTTTTTATTGGTCATTCCGCCAGTAGAGGTTCCTGCAGTAATGTTACCGTTTTTATCCAAGGCAACACATCCAACCGTTCCGAATTTGTAATCAGGATATTTTTTTGTCAAAAGCGCAACTGTTTTTTTATTCTCCTGAGCTTTTATTTTTCTTAGATATAGTAGGTTTTTTTCTGTAGCAAAATAGGAAGGATCGACGATTTCTAATCCTTGTTCTTGAGCAAATTGATTTGCCCCTTTACCTGATAATAATACATGAGGAGAGTTTTCCATTACTTTTCTAGCAGCTGAAATAGGATTTTTTATAGTTGTTATACCTGCAACTGCTCCAGCATCTAGGTTTGCTCCATTCATAATAGAAGCATCCATTTCATTGGTTTCTTGGTTTGTGTATACTGCACCTTTGCCTGCGTTAAATAATGGAGAGTTTTCCAATACATGTATTGTTTTTTCTACTGCATTAAGGCTAGAACCTCCGTTTTTTAAAATGCTATGTCCTACTGTTATAGCTTCGGTTAATTTACTTCTGATTAAAGAATCTAGTTCAGGAGTAATAGTTTTTCTTGTTTGAGATCCTGCACCACCATGAATTACAATAGCAAATTCATTTACTTGTTCCGGTGTTTCAATATTT
>Ga0209291_1001014_pt1 | contig 26088 bp, 19 predicted proteins | sample GOMGulsemesocosm_FD_184633 | JGI IMG/M metagenome (GOLD analysis project Ga0209291, IMG submission 184633) | Methane-oxidizing microbial communities from mesocosms in the Gulf of Mexico - GOM9B Gulf of Mexico (SPAdes) (version 2) | ecosystem: Environmental > Aquatic > Marine > Cold seeps...
TTGGGCTAGGCCTATTTTCTTGGATGGACATGGCGCGTATCGTTCGCGGACAAACACTAACGCTTAAGCACAAAGAGTTTATAGAGGCAGCTGTTGCGGCTGGGGTAAGTGATTTCACGATTATTTTGCGCCACATCGTACCTAACTTGTTAGGAATAGTGGTCGTTTATACGTCCTTGATGATACCCAATCTAATCTTGCTCGAGAGTTTCATTTCATTCCTAGGATTAGGTATTCAAGAACCACTTACCTCATGGGGAGCACTCATCAGTGAAGGCGCCAAGACCATTCAATACGGCACATTGTGGCAGTTATTATTCCCGCTGGCCTTTTTTGTTACCGGCCTTTTTTGTTTCTTTTTTATTGGCGATGGATTGCGTGATGCATTCGATCCTAAAGATCGCTAGGGGAATATTATGACAGATATTATAAAACCTATTTTTGAAGTAGATAATCTTAAAATTACTTTTGACACGCCCGATGGAGATGTACAAGCAGTCAAAGGGGTTAGTTTCCAGATCAACCCCGGTGAATGTGTCGGTATTGTCGGTGAAAGTGGTTCGGGTAAAAGCCAGACCTTTATGGCCGCCATGGGCTTGTTGGCAAAAAATGGTCGAGCTGAGGGAGAAATAATTTTTGAAGGTCACAATCTATTAGATTTATCTGTAGATCAGTTAAATCATGTTCGCGGTAAGAATATGTCAATGATATTTCAAGACCCGCTGACGTCTTTAACCCCTCACATGACCATACTTCAACAAATGCGTGAAGTCACTGCGCTGCACACTGACTTAGATAAAGCGTCGACAGATAGACTATGTCGTGAATGGATTGATAGAGTACGCATCCCTGAGGGCATTCGTCGTTTAAATCAATACCCGCATGAACTATCTGGCGGCATGCGCCAACGCGTAATGATCGCAATGTCTATGCTTTGCAGCCCATCATTATTAATAGCTGATGAGCCGACCACAGCACTGGATGTCACTGTCCAGGCTGAGATACTCGACTTAATGGATGAGTTAAAGCGTGAAAATGGCACCGCCATTGCCTTAATTACGCATGATATGGGTGTTATGGCACGCATGTGTGACCGGTTGCACGTGATGCGTTACGGCCAGTACGTTGAAGAAGGTGATGCGGAACAAATATTCTATAATCCGCAGCATGAATATACCAACATGCTCCTGGACTCTATGCCGCGTATCGATAATCCCGATCGTAAATCGCATCATAAATTAAAACCTGTTGACCTGCATGAAACAGGCGATGACTTTTTAAAGGTAGACGATGTTAAAGTTCACTTCGACATCCAAATCAGTGGCGGAATTTGGCCTAAAACTATCCCATTAAAAGCAGTGGATGGTGTGAGCTTTAAGCTGCGACCTGGTGAAACGTTAGGCATTGTTGGAGAAAGTGGCTGCGGAAAATCAACACTTGCGCGTTCTGTTTTACAACTTATTCCACCGACCGACGGAACCGTTGCCTGGCTCGGCAAACCTATCAATGGATTGAGCCGAGAAGCACTAAAGAGCAAACGTAAAGACCTACAAATTGTTTTTCAAGATCCATTGGCAAGTCTGGATCCACGTATGACAATTGCAAGTTCAATTATGGAGCCTCTTCAAACTTTTGCGCCGCAAATGTCTAAGAGCGAGATGAAAGAAGTCGTCATGGAAATGATGGATAGAGTCGGCTTAGATCGCAATATGATCAACCGCTATCCGCATGAACTCTCCGGTGGTCAAAATCAACGTGTGGGTATTGCTCGTGCTATGATCATGAAACCAAAATTGGTCATTTGTGACGAGGCAGTCTCTGCACTAGACGTATCGGTACAGGCACAAATCATTGAGTTATTGATCGATTTACAGGCAGAGTTTAAGCTCTCTATCTTGTTTATTTCACATGACTTAGCGGTAGTACGTGAAATATCTCACCGCATTATGGTCTTGTATTTGGGACGTGTTGTAGAAATGGCCGAAAGCAAAGATATCTATGATAATCCTGTACACCCATATACTAAGCAACTTATATCGGCTGTACCGGTGCCCGACCCTAAGATTGAAAAGCAGCGCAAATCGATTAAAATCCCGGGCGAGCTACCTTCACCGATGGATCCTAATGCGCAGTTTAAATTCTTGCAATCAAAGCGCAATCTCGCAGAGAGCGGCTACAGACCTGAGCTAATAGAACATAGCCCGGGGCATTTTGTCGCCGAGCACGATGCTATAGAAACGCTTCTCGCTGCTGGTTAATTAGCACTATTTTCTGTTAAATGTAAAAGGCCTCATACAATGAGGCCTTTTTGATTGTGTCAATTATCCCCTACCCCAACATCAGAGAGATATGTTTGAAAAGAGTTACACTAGTAGAATAGCTCCCTTATTTAGAGGCACATTTTAAGCTCAAAATGGACAATCACTATGGCCATGTATCTGCTGCGCACTCACTGGGTGTGAAAATACTATATCGCTGGCATGTAAAAGCAAGCGACTACCCTTCTGCTGACTTGTCTCGCTTTGATAAAGATCGCAGCCAATAATTGGGTGTCCAAATATTTGAGAGTGGATACGTAATTGATGAGTACGTCCGGTTATTGGAGTATATTGCACTAAGGTTCTAGCGGGTTTCTCCAATCGTTTTAGAACGTTATATGTAGTCTGTGCATTTTTACCGCTACTATTGCATATTTTCACGCGCGGAAATAATACTTTATCCTTGGCTATTGGGGCGACAATCTGCCCTTGATCTAACGTTACATGCCCCTCAAGCATAGCGATATATTGCTTTTTAATGGTCCGCGCTTGAAATTGTTGATTGAGATTCTTAACAGCACAGGGGTTTAAACCAACCACCATAACCCCCGAGGTACCAAGATCTAATCGATGGATTAGTTTGGCATCACTAAAAGCAGCAGTGACGCCCTCTTGGCCATTAACTAGTCGATAATGTACCGAGTCCCAATTTGCAGGGTTTTTTCCAGATAAACTTAACAGCCCACTCGGTTTATTGATTAATAATATCTCTGCGTCTTGATACAGTATTTCCACAAAGTCATGACAAACAGGCACCACAAAATCATCGACTGTTGATTGAGAAAATACTGCTTTATCCGTCATTAAATTATGCTCGTAAGTGGTATATGTCATTGGACTAATAAATACCTTATTTTACATTCTAAGTGATATGCTTGTCATAACTCTTTCATATTTCATCAGTATATTGATTTCTATGGTACGAATATCCATAAAATCTACCTCAATAGGTATTCCGTTGCTTAAGTCTTTTAAATTGATACTTCTATTCTTCTTCTTTATGACAACACCGCTGCATGCGTTTGGCCTTATTTCTTTGCAACAAGGCGTAAATAGCATTGATGTAAATAATGACGGGCTGATGGATTATGTATTTTTAGCGCAATTTGATAACAACAAATCCCATCCCAGTGTCTCGATCACCTTTTATATTCAAAAGCCTGAAGGTGGCTACAGTTTAATGCCCAGTATTGTGGATCAAGAGTTTCCCTATTTTAGTTTGTCACTGTCCGGTAGCGATGTGATGGTTAGTGGCTTTACTTTAATACAAGATGAAGGCAAGGTTTTCTTCACTACTGCTGATAAAAACATTATTAGTGCCTATGATAAACATAAGATCAATTATGCCTTTTATGAGTTTGTCGAAGATGATGACCACCCAGGCATTCCTTTATTTAGATGGCGAAAAATAGCCAGTACCTCTAGTACACATGCGTACATTGCAGTTAATGAATCTTACAGTGAACTTGCAGCAATTTGGTCAGAAATAGTCCAATTAAACCCTTGATGATTTAGGCGACGATCAAATCATCGCGATTAAAGTTGTCCCTTTCTATTTGGCTATCCTCTATAAGCGACATACAGATAACCTGAAATGATCTTTTTATTGCAATATATTTTAGTTACTGTCGGATATATTCTATAAACCCACTATTGCAATGTTTAATAATGTCACTCACTTAATAACGCCCAGAAAACGGCTAAGGGAGTAGATGCTATGCAATTTAAATACACCATTTTTTATGTTGAAGATGTTGGTAAAACAGTAGATTTCTATATGAGAGCATTTGGGCTTAAGCTAAAAATGCAGCACCAAAGCGGAGATTACGCAGAACTAGATACTGGGCCAACAACTCTTTCTTTTTCATCTATGCAACTGATGGATAATCTTGGTAAGTCTCCTGCACTGGCCAATGCGAATAGCCCGACTTTTGAAATTGCTTTTGAGACTGAAGATGTTGCCAAAGCATTAAACCAGGCCATACAGACAGGAGCAAAGCAAGTCCAGAGCCCAGAACTCATGCCCTGGGGACAAACAACAGCTTATGTGACTGATTTGAATGGTTACCTTGTGGAAATATGCACCGCAATCAATTAGTTAATTGTATCCTATCTCTTGAAGCTGCTGATACTGCACTGAATCAATGAGTAATTTAGAGGGAGTAATATCTAGCCAGCGTTTAAACTCTCGACTCATATGGGACTGATCAGAGTAGCCATAATCATATGCTAGCTGCGATAAAGACGAGCAATCCAAGACATGTTTGGCGCAATTTCTTACTCTAGCAAGGGCAAGCCAATAACTCGGGGGCTTACCCGTCTCCTTTAGCAGCAATCGCTGTAAGGTTCGCTCACTAACGCCCAATTGTTTAGCGGTTTCATTGACAGTATTTAGCTCTACCGCCAGGCATTGCAGAGCTTCGCTAACGCCATCATTGAGATGACAGCTGTGCTCTATTCGACAATGAATGTCTTGAGTCTCTAAATATTGGAGATTAAACGATTGTAATAATTTTGCTTTATCAATGTTACATCCTGGATGTAGGCGAAAACCTTGAGATATAACACCGCCCTTTATTGACACACTGTAACTGTGTGTCGCTAAAGGGGAAATAAACCAATGCGGGGGGGCATTTTCGGATATCTGCAATATCAGATCCATGCATCCATCAGGTATAACGATAAACTCAGCATCCTCTGTTGGAGCTGATTGCCACGTATCTAAAATCATATCTCACCCCCCTATTTACCTAACTAGAACTGACACCACCATCAAAAGCGCCGCGTGGTACCTTTTTGTTTACGGTCAATATCACGGATTTTTCATCCTATTAAGGTAATAAAGAAGACATTAAATCTTTCACTGATAGATCGCCTTGTTTTGAAAATGGCAGTGTGCCTGCAGTCGTTTTAATGCCGCCATTAAACTGATAACTGGCTTTTTGGGTAGTAAAAGCACGCTTAGCAGCATCAATAAAACCTTGGGTATTCAATTTAATAGGCAGAGTTACCACTTGTGTTTCACTCGCCGCAAGTATTTTATCTGACTTAGCCGCCATAGAACCAATGGCTATATCATTGAGTATAAAATCCCCACTTAATCCCGACACCGGCAGCGGAAAAATATTAGGGTTATAAAGAGACACATCAAAAACGACGCTTTTATCTTCAATCGAAAATGATTGTAAAGACACACCCTTCACTTGCGGTGCTTTTATAAGGTTACTGACTAGTTTTTCATTGATGACATTGGAATTACAGCCAAATAACGTAAAGGTTAACAAGATAACGCCTAAATATTTTTTCATTCAAATTCTCTATGTAAATAAAAGTTGTAGCTATTATATTTAACATCTCCGTAATATCTAGATTATAAAGTATTAATGGCCAAGAAAGATTGTATTAAGCGAGAGAAAACCTGTTTATCATAAGTTCTTATTATCTGCTGGTGTGGTCTGATGGCGCTTATTAAAATATTTGGGCCGCCATGATAATCCACCAAAAACGATTTTCAACCTATCGCGATTGTTATGACATTTATTGATATCACTGAGAATATGTACAAATTCTATAAAGGTAATTTTAATCGGGTTATTGGTATGTATATTTCTTGTCAATCCATATATCACCTTTTCTTCCTCAGCTTGATAAGTGCCAAAGAGTTTGTCCCAGACAATCAATATCCCCCCGTAGTTTTTATCTAAATACTGTTTGTTTGAGCCGTGGTGTACCCGATGAATTGAAGGCGTATTAAATACCTCATCTAGCCACCCTAACTTACCGATTCGCTCTGTATGTAGCCAATGTTGATACTGGGCCACCAAGATTAAAGCGACTATTGCTTGGAAAGGATTGAACCCCATCAAAATCATAGGGATAAGAAACAGCCATTCAAAAAGCCCTTCTAATAAACTAAGACGAAAACTCACTGTTAAGTTATAGTCTTGCGAACTATGATGAACGCTATGGCTAGCCCACAAAATTCGGTGTTCGTGCTCAAACCTATGCATCCAATAATAAGTAAAATCAGCCGCTAATATTGCTAACACCCAAGTCCACAACGTCATGGATATAGTCAATGGTGTTATAAAGTAAAACGGTAATAAACAGATAAAGCCAAGTGCTGCATAGGCAGTATTCTCAGTCACTTGCTGGCACGTAAATATAACGCAATTGGCCAACGTATCTTTCCAGCGTCGTTGCTTTTTAGTCAGTAAATCAAAGGTAATTTCTGTACCAGTGATAAATAGATTAACAAAAAACAGTAGCACAACTACTAACATGATTGGATGGCTTTCAAACAGCCCTACAAGATCATTACTTGTCATTTTTGTCCTCTATACGGTAATGTAGAATCTTTATACTATTTTGATAAATCAAATGTGTATCAACGTATTACGCGGTGAACATACACTTTGCTTTTCGTATGTTTTTACTTAACAGCTTGCTTCATATATTTTTTACTATTTTAGAGGTTTACCAGCTTGAATACCGTCTTGGATCTGTAAGGATGTGTAATGAAGGGACTGATAAAGTCTTTACAGTCATAGTTCAATGTAAGTTTTGCGCAGGGATAATTACTTACAAACGATTACTTACAAACGAGTGATACAGCAATGACATTAAAACGAATGATGTGCATGCTCTTCTCGCAGAGCCTCTCACGGCTTTATACACCTAGCCTAGTCATGTCATAATTCGTCACTAATGATATATTCACTAGTTTTGCAGGGTTTGTTTACAATTACTTTTATCACTATCACTTAGTGATTATTAAAATGGACTTAAGGGATCAGGGATACAATGAACAGAAAAACAGCCTGTCTTGGCTGCGATTTATTAATTGAACTACCTTGTGCCCTGCCTTTTAACGCGAAACTGTGTTGTCCGCGCTGTAACCATACTTTAGCCCGTGGTCATAAAAACGCACTTGACTACACTTTGGCTATTTCTATTAGCTGTCTTTTTTTATTGTTTATTTCATTAAGTTTTAATTTTCTTGCTTTTGAGTCAAACGGCCAGTTTCGTGAGATTATGTTGATTGAAGCGACCAAAGAGCTGTATATAAAAGAGTTTTATTTTTTGGCACTACTCGTGTGTTTATTAACCATTGTTTTCCCCATCCTCTATTTATTACTACTGCTAGTGTTATTAGCACCTATAAAAATCACAACTTTGTTTAAACGTCCACTATCATCAACCACTAAAAAGCCCATTTACATTATCCGTATTCTCAACAAACTCACACCTTGGCTTATGGTTGATGTTTTCCTAATCGGAGTGTTAGTCGCCTTAATAAAAATGTGGTCTTTGGCTACACTCACTTTTGGCGTATCATTCTACTCTTATGTCGCCTTTGTGATGTTGTTTAGTTATATACTTTATTGCGTGGATCAACAGAAGCTTTTAAAATGGATAAATAATGAGCGTTAAATACTCCAGAGGATCGGCTGCGTCACAGGGAATTAGTTGCTGTAAAGTCTGTGCGCAATTAAATAACGCTGGCGATAATAATTGCCAACGCTGCGGTGAAAAGATTTATTTAAGAACTCCGCAAAGTATTCAAAAAACATTAGCGCTGTTACTCGCTTCTATTGTTTTTTATATACCTGCAAACATGTACCCCATTATGAAAACGTCTGTACTAGGCGATACAAATGAAAGCACTATATTCTCAGGTATCTGGTTATTTTTAGACAGCGGCGCTTATTTTGTTGCAGCTGTAATCTTTATTGCCAGTATTGTAATACCACTGACTAAAATGTTGGCCATCGCTTGGTTATGTCAATCTGTTATCTCAAGTAAACCAATAATGCACCAACAGTTAACGAAACTGCATGCGATTACAGAATTTATTGGTAAGTGGTCAATGGTAGATGTTTTTGTCGTCGCTATTTTGGTTGCACTGATTCAAATAGGAAATTTAATGGTTATTACCCCAGGTTTAGCCGCCATATCGTTTTCTATAGTCGTCATATTAACGATGCTGTCTGCTCAGTGTTTTGATTCAAGATTATTATGGGATAAGGCTGAGCGTAAATGACAGATAAGATCGAATACTCACCAGCCCAGCAAAAATCACAAAACTCTGTCTCCATTATTTGGATAGTGCCGCTACTTGCTCTTTGTATTGGTGGCTGGATGATTTTTCAGCAATGGCAGGATAAAGGTGTAATTGTTGAAGTATCATTTGAAAGCGCTGAAGGATTGGAAGTCGGCAAAACTAAAATTAAAAGCCGTAATGTAGATATAGGGACATTGATAGATGTTCGATTTAATGATGACCGTAAGCGTATCATCGCCAGTATCGAAATTGAAAAATCGATGGCCGATTTTTTACGTACTGATAGTCAATTTTGGATAGTAAAACCTAGAATAGGCACGAATGGCATCAGTGGTATTGGTACCATCTTTTCAGGGGCTTACATAGAAGTGTACCCCGGCACTTTTAAAAGCACTTCAGATACCTTTGTAGGTCTTGAAAGCCCACCTATTACTGAGCTTGGAGCATCCGGATTGCACTTAACACTCTATTCGCAAAGCGGTAGTAGTTTATCGGTAGGCGATCCGATTATTTTTAGAGGTTTCACTGTTGGAAAAATATTGACGTACGCTTTTGATGCCCGTGAAAGACAAGCCAAATATGACATTTTTATTGCAGCCCCCTATGACTCTCTGGTCACTACCAATACTCACTTTTGGAATGCCGGTGGGGTCTCCCTTGAAAGCAGCGCTAAAGGCTTTAAGTTAAATATAGCGACGATAGAAGCCTTTATTTCAGGCGGTGTTGAATTTGATGTGCCCGATGATTTAGCACTAGGAGAAGCTGCAAAACCGTACAAGAACTATCCACTGTACGCCTCAAGAGATGATGTGATAGAAAACAGAGCGTATCAATCCTTTGAATACGTGGTGTTAGTACCTGATTCTGTCAGAGGCTTGGTCAAAGGTGCGCCTGTTGAATACCGCGGTATTCGAGTGGGATCCGTTGTATCCCCCTACCTTACACCGCAACAAACTCATGCGTTAAATATTTCAAAAGTGACTGATGTGTTAGAAATACCGGTACTTATTAAAATAGAACCAGAAAGATTATTAGGCCAAAGCACAACCGTTGAAATTGCTAATTTTAATCAAGATTTCATTAAGAATATAAAGACAGGTCTTACTGCCAATATTGAGAGTGCTAATTTATTAACCGGTAGCTTATTGATAAACTTAGATTTCAATGGTGACAAAAGATCAACACTTGAGAAACTTGGACCTTATATCAAAATCCCAAGTACACGTGAGGGGCTGGCTAAAATACAAGACAGTATTGAGCAGTTCTTGGACAGTGTGAACAAATTGCCCTACGATCAAATAGCAAATAAATCTACAATTCTATTAAGTTCTGCAGATAAAACTTTGAAATCATTGAGATCTTCGATTTATAGCTTAAATCGTTTACTAAAAGACAAAGAGACACAGCAGTTATCACGCAACCTCAATTTGAGTATGCTCGAACTACAAACGACCTTGAAAGGCTTGCAGCCTGACTCCGGTGCCTACCAGAAAATTGAAAAAACCATGTCAAAACTGCAAAAGACATTGAATGATTTACAACCTATGCTTAAGAGAATTAACAATAACCCTAGTACCTTAATCTTCAGCTCTCCAAGGGGGGCCGACTTGGAACCAAAGAAAAAATGATGAAACGCTCTCTATTACTGTTTATCAGTTTACTATTGTTTGGCTGCTCGGCCATAGAAGCGGAGAAACCCGTTAACTACTATGTGCTAGATGCTAAGCCTAGCGCTGTAAGCAAAAAACTTATCCGCTCAATTTATGCCGTAAAACCCATTGAACTACCTGATTACTTAAACCAACCTAATATTGTCTTGCGCGATGACACTCAAAGGTTACATATCGCTTACTATCATAGCTGGGCTGATGATTTAGCAAGCACTATTCGAAGAGTTGTCATCAGTGAACTGAACAGCGCTAAAAATACCGTTCGATTTAATGCACGCTGTGATAATTGTGATTCAATCACAGTCACTTTGGCGCACTTTTATCCAACCACACAAGGAGAAATTGTACTCTCAGGTAGCTATCAAATTAGTAAAGCAGAGCAATTGCCCCTCAACCAAGATTTTTTCATTCAAGTTGACCTAGATAAAGACGGCTACGAACACGCAGTTGAAAAAATGCGTGAAGCGCTAGTGACTTTAACGACACTCATTAATCAAAATATCTAAACGTTTATAGGCCAGTGCGCTTGCCTTTAAGTCTCACTTTGATGAACCAATTTGTTAGTTAGTTTTACTGAGAACATGGCTGACGTTTTTTACTAATGAATGGCTAAAATATCCATAAAACTATTGATCACGGTGATCACGCATTGTGGGTACAAAGAAAAAATTGAGCAGTATAACTAGATTCATGTGCTGGATAGTTTTGAGCACTGCTAGTGTCTCAAAATGATTTATTTATTTTTACATACTATTTTCACGAAAAATCTAGGCTTATTAGGGGGTATTATTATGAAACAAATCACTGGTGTGAATCATATTGGAATACGCGTATTCTGCCTTGCTAAAACAAGAGCTTTTTACGAGCAACTTGGCTTTATATTTATAGTTGGACCAGTAGGACCTGAACCTGTAGCTATTATGGAGCATCCTAGCGGGGTGAATATAAACTTTATTCTTAATGCAGCCGCACCTACTGACAGTAATGTTTTGATGGATGAACCAGTAAAGAAAGCTGGGTTCACTCATATTGCCCTGGAAGTCCATGATATGGACGCCGTTGTGGCACAGCTCAATCAATTGGCTATTAAGATATCGGAAGGGCCAGTCGTCTTTCCTACGGGTTCTTCTACCTTTATTCGTGATCCTGATATGAATGTTGTAGAATTTCATCAACCAAAAGCAAGCTAGTTACCATCCAAAAACAGCTGGCGATTGCAAACGTCTCATTGGTTCAATCTGTGCACCACTAAATAGAGTTACTTAGAATGATTAATCCCCATATCGAGTAACGCACATTTTGAACTATTTAATCACTCTCGTTTCTGGACGAGCACTAGATAGAATAATCCAAATAACTACACCTAATTGATCTCCCCCTAGCCCTACCCTTTATTAGAGGGCGATTTTTGGCTGTCTAGCGCTGACGTTTTATACTGACGGTAGTTATTGACATCTTCAGCCGTACCGGCCAGCGAGTCCTACCAATATATTACAACAGGATACAGCCAATAAGATGACAGCTTCTCATCTATAAGAGGTTTAGCCATGTCATTAATCGTTTTTGATAACAAGCACTAGTACATAAAGAACAATCTGTACTGTATTTCTCTCTTCTGTCGTGAAAACTACAGAAATCTACTTCTGATTCTGCTTTAATAACGATGAGTTGAGCAAAGCCTAGTCATTTACAATAACGATAAATTAAGCAAAGCCAAATCATCTAGCGATTCCTCCCAGCTTACTGTGAGGCCGTTGCATAAAAACTCTTAAATACAGTGGTACAAGGTAGAAAAAATGGCTTACGAACTAACCGGAAAGGTTAAATTAATTCAAGACCCACAGACCTTTAATAGCGGTTTTACTAAGCGTGAAATGGTTGTCACCGTCGAGGAGGGAAAGTACCCGCAAGACATCAATATCGAGTTTGTACAAGACAAAGTGAGTTTATTAGAAAGTGTCCAGCCCGGACAGCAAATTACCGTAATGTTTGATATTCGTGGACGAGAGTACAATGGACGTTACTTCAACAACTTAGTCGGTTGGAAAGTGCAAAGCGCTAGCGCTTCTGATCCTTATGACCAAACACCTGTGTATGATACTAATATTCCAGATACCGATTACGGGGATGACGTCCCTTTTTGAGGACACATAATTTTAACAAACAGCCGTGCTAAATGGCGGCTTTTCATAAAAAACTGAATAAAAATTATGCACATTAAACCTTAAAAAAAGCATATTATTCAACAATATAACATAAAAATAATAACGGTTATCAGTAGAACTAATAATAGAGACATTCTTACTAAATGAAAATTTTTACTATCGAATTTTTTTAGAATTAGGTTTATTATTTTATTTCTATAACCATAAATGGAAGACACTAATGAAAGTATCCCAAAAAGTTGTTTCTTATTTCATCTGCCATTGTTGCTATCACTTTCACCCTATTCTCTTGGATGCAATACAATACTGTTAAAAATGCCCTCTATGATAATGCCGCCAGTAATGTATCTGAGACTTCAGCTGTTATTTCAAGCCAAATATCTCATTGGTTAAATGGCAAGCTTGATTTGATCGATATCGTCGCTCAAAATATCGATGAAAATTTCAGCCCTTCTGCTATTCAAGAGGCTATCGATGTTCCTATTCTGGAAGATAAGTTTATTTTAATCTTCGGCGGTTTAGATACTGATGGAAAACCTATTACTAATGACCCCTCATGGAGACCTGAAGGCTGGGATGCACGAAAAAGACCTTGGTATAACGTGGCAAGAGACAATAGCAGAGCAACTCTCACAGCGCCTTATGAAGATGCAGCAACCAAAGAAGTATTAATATCAGCGGTAGCCAACATCACTGACAAAGGTAAATTCCTTGGTGCTTTTGGTGGGGATTTGAGTCTTAAACTCATCGCTGAAACCATCAATAAAGTAAATTTTAATAACACAGGATACGCTTTTTTGATTAGCGCGGACGGCAATATTATTTCCCATCCTGACAATCAGTTAAACGGTAAAAACATCTCTGAGCTTTATAATGGTAAACAACCTGGTATTAAAACTGAGCTACAAGAAGCAAACATCAATGATCAAATAGTATTAACTTCCTTCCAACCACTATCAGAGCTTAAAGGTTCCAACTGGTATATTGGTGTCGCTTTAAACAAGGCAATGGTATTACAAGAAGCAACCCGTTTTGGCTATGCCGCTATCGTTGGTGCTTTAGTGAGTGTATTGTTATGTGCACTAGCACTGTTCTTCACGATGAAGTCGCTATTTAAGCCGTTAGAGGGATTACAATCCTCTATTATTGAAATTAACAGTGGCGAAGGCGATCTAACCAAGCGTTTAACGGTTGTATCAAATGATGAATTTGGCACCGTCTCCTCCGACTTCAATAATTTCCTACAACAGCTTCAAGGCATTATTCTTGATATTAAAAACATCTCTGTAGATATCAATCAAAACACCTCGAAAAGTTCTAGTTCAGCGGCCAAAACAGCGAGCGACTTGATCAAACAACTCGATGAGCTTGATAGCCTTTCTGCTGCTATTAACGAAATGTCGTACTCCGCAAAAGAAGTTGCTGATAACGCCAAAAAAGCAGCTGATGCTGCACAAAGTGCTGACTCCGCTGCCAGTGAAGGGACGGCTATAGTTACAAAAACATCACAATCAATCGCACAGTTAGTCGTTGATATGGAAGACACTGTGAGGACCGTTAATCAGCTGGAAAAGTACAGTGATGATATCGAATCAGTCTTAACTTCAATTACCAGCATTGCACAACAAACAAATTTGTTGGCGCTTAACGCAGCCATTGAAGCCGCGAGAGCCGGTGATATGGGTAGAGGTTTTGCCGTAGTTGCCGATGAAGTACGCGCATTAGCTGCGCGTACTCAACAATCAACCAATGAAACGAGCCAGATCATTGAGCACCTTCAAGCAGGCGTTAAAGAAGCGGTAGAGAAAATAGAATCTAGCCGTTCACTTGCTGATAGAACCAATGAAGAAGCTTCTAAAGCAGATGAGATACTACTTAATATTCGTAGCTCGATCTCTGAAATAAATGATATTTCTGTCAATATCGCCAGTGCGGCACAACAGCAAAGCAATACCAGTGAGGAAATTAACCGTAACGCCGCCAATATTAGAGACATTAGTCAGACTGTATCGACACAAGCACAAGATCAATCAGATCTTTGCTCTGTTATTGTCGATCATACTGAACAACAAACTACCGTGTTGCATAAATTCAAAGTTTAATCTCCCCTCTATGCGTACAGCAGCTATCTCAAAAACAACAATTGTTAGCTTTTAGCTAGCAATTGTTGTTACTGCACAACCTAAATTCAATCGCCGAATCTAGGATTAACTCGCTATTGATTCAGCAGCTGTGCATTACTCGGATATGTATCGAGTAGTTCAAGCAATTTCCTGGCACTGTCTACCGGCTTTAGTTCACTTAAACCCCTGCGCAATACCCTTACCTTTTCGATATCTTTTGTATCGAACAATAGCTCTTCTCGGCGTGTGCTACTTTTAGCGATATCTAATGCCGGAAAAATTCGCTGATGAGCAACATCTCTTGATAACACCATTTCCATATTACCGGTACCTTTGAACTCCTCAAAAATCACATCGTCCATGCGACTGCCTGTATCTACAAGAATGGTCGCCAAAATAGTCAGTGAGCCACCGTTCTCAATCTTTCGAGCTGCGCCAAATAATTTTCGCGGTATTTCTAGAGCTCTAGCGTCAAGGCCACCGGAGATAGTACGACCACTACTCTTTCGCTCTGCATTATGCACCCGTGACAATCGGGTGAGAGAATCAATTACAATCATCACATCTTGGCCTTCACCTGCTTGCTTGCGGGCGATGTTAAGTAATTTATCCGCGACTTGCACATGTTGCTCATAACTTTCATCTGAGGATGAAGCGTGTACTTTTGCTGTTACACTGCGTTTAAAATCGGTGACCTCTTCTGGGCGCTCATCAATCAGCAGTGCATACAACTTTATATCGGGATATGCCTTGGCCACACTGCAACAAATATCTTTTAAAATAGTGGTTTTGCCACACCCTGGTGGTGCGACGATTAAACCGCGTTGCCCCATCCCGATAGGCGTGATCAAATCTATCGCGCGGGACGTAGGTAACTCTGAGCCCAGCTCTAAGCGTATCTGTTGCGTTGGATTGATAGCGGTGCCATTTAAAAAACGCTTGAGTGGATCAATATCAATCTCTGGTTTAACCTCACGCATTTGTTTAGGCGTAATATCCCTTTTAACTTTTAAAGATAATGTCTTTCTTTTCATGGTTAATATCCTGAAATCTCAGTATAACTGCTGCATTTGTAACGTTATGCTGAAGTTTTATCCTTAAAAAATAATTGGTTACGAAAAAACAGCTTGCTAGCTTAATTATTCTTGCAACGCCATTGCTGCCATTTTCATAATACTGGCAAAAGATTCCGCGCCTGCTATAAATAAACCATTGTGGCAAAACATTGCATCATCTAGTTGCGTTACCTCTTTAAACGCTTGATCTGATAGTCCGGCCCAAGGCGCAGGCAAGGATTTTCTGTCTTCAAATGAGCCTGGCTCTACAGGTACTGTTTGCAGCATCCATTTACCTGAATGTGAGGGGTACACCATAAACAATGCTTGGGCGGATAAGGCGTGAACTGTTTTTTTCCACGGCGTGTATTGCTCTAACACTATCACTCGTGGGTCTTCGGCATTATCAATCGCTTTGGCCACAATAGCTTTTGCGCTTAGACCACCGTCAGCGGCAGCTATAAACCTTGCTAATACCCGTTCAGCAAAAGTAACCGCTTCATCGAAACAGCGATCGAAGTCACTTTCTTCCTGCCATGTTGGGTTAAATACCGAAATGGTATGGCTGAGACTAATGCCCTGTGCCACGCCTTCTACGTGACCACAATCGATGGCATCAATAGTTGACACTAAGCCAGCATCAACAGCATTGGCGACGGCTTGATTACCTTGGCATATTTCTAAACCATACTGCTGCCAAATGAGACCAAAAGAAGAATAGGGAATACCATTGTCGCGCTCCCCTGCTCCGCCGCGCTGATGATGGTCAAACCGGCCGGTTTGCGGATCATATTCGCCGCCGACATCAACGACTACATCTGCCTTTGCAATAAGTTCTAAATCACGGGTACGAAGCAGCGTAAATTCTGGATAAATACTTTTAAGCGCCGCGATACTAAAAACGTCATCTGCGTGGAAACTACCGTTGTGTGTTGCTATCGTGATATCAGTCATTGGTTTTTCTGTCATGTAAGAGGAGGAATAAAAGTGCGAATGGTACGTAAATACTCAGGAGACGCATTTTATAGAATTATTAAAGTAAATGCACCTAAGATGAAGACCCAGAACAGACTTATAGCCTGTTCACATAATATTTAACCAACAGCACCAGCCCGTATAAATGGCAGGCTAATACCGCGTCAACTTGATGGTTTTAACGGCTTTAAGCTAGCGTCTACTAAGGAGTTAACATGCTGCAACAATTGAAACAATTACTTTTCAGTCGTTAAATCTTCTCGATCAAACACCATCAATAACACCGGTAATACCACTAAATCGAAAACCAAAGCAAACAGCAAAATGATTGATGTCATTTTTCCCATATCAGTGTTTACCCTAAATTCTGAGACTAATACCATGCTCAAAAAGCCAGCCACTAAGACTAACGTGGTGAAGACAATTGATGGCGCAACTGTTTCAAAAGCAAATGTCACCGCTTGCTTAGGACTTAGGCCGGTCTCTCGCCTTGCATGTAGGTATTTACTCAGAAAGTGCACAGTATCATCGACAATGACCCCTATCGACATCCCTGAGACCATCGCTAAACCAAAACCTACCTGGGTGACTAATAATCCCCACACTCCAAAAGCGGCGATAATAGGAATAAGATTTGGAAATACGCTCAGCAAGCCTATACGCAGTGATTTAAATATAAAAACAAGCAACATTGAGATGATCATTAAGCCATAAATAGCACCTAATGTTAGTCCTTTAGTATCACGCTCCATCAAGTGCGCAAACATGATTTGCACTCCAGAACCTACGTATTCTATATGCGGTAGGTTTGTCTCTAACCAATGGTTAATCGTAGCTTCCATTGCAAGTACTTCAGAGACTGACATAGAGCGAAATGATGCCAGTAACTTTGTCGCTGATTTATCATGATTAATTTGGTTATCTAAACCTAGCCCAAAAGGCAGTGACATTTCATACAAGAGCAAATACTGAGCCGCCAGCGCTTTGCTCTCTGGCAAAGTATAAAATTTCTGGTCATCTGCGTGCATACTCTTATTGAGTCGCTTAAAAGTATCAGCAATTGATTTCACGTAGGATACTTGCTCTATGCTACGCAAATACTGGGTGAATTTTTCCACATCGGCTAAGTATTTTGGATTGACTACCCCGCCTACTCCGTCACTTTTTAATGAATAGGTAAAATTGTAAGCGCTACCAAATTGCGCTTCACTAAAATCATTGGCTTGTCGCCAAGGCAGTGATTTATCAAAATAGGTGGGTATTGTGTCGTTAAATACATTTTGCATAGCAGATAATGACAAGCTCACAACAATGACAGCCGTGACGGATAAAATAGCTTTGCGGTAGTGATATAGGCAATGTGTTAAGCTTTGATAAAAAGCTTCATTGCCAGCTTTGTTGACTCGGGATTTTCCTGGTAATAACACTAAAACAGCGGGTAAGAAGGTTAACGACAATAAACAGGCAATCATCACCCCAAAAGCCGCTTCATTTCCTAGTGCCGCTATAGAAGTAGACCCGCTGAAATTTAAGGTTAAAAAACCTATTGCTGTCGTGATACTGGTGATAAAAATAGCTTTGCGATTTATGGCTATGGAGTGCGCTAACGCTGCTTTTTTTGCTTTACCTTTATTGAGCTGTTGTACGTAAACCGTGATTAAATGCACCGCATCTGCGATGCCTATAATCAGGATAATCATCGGTACTGTCGTGGTAAAAGGTGTTAACTTCCAGCCCATCATACCGGCGAGAGCCATGGCGCTAATCACACTAAATAGCAGCATGGGTATAATCGCTAATACCAGCAAGACAACCCGTAATAAAAGTATCAATAAGACTATTGATATTAAAATGACTAAGGCTAAAAACAATCCCGTCTCTTTCATTGATAAGTTCATCACAGTCGCATCAAGCGCTGTTAAACCGCCGACATATACATTGGTTTGCGGGTAATCTTCTCTATATTGAGCGGATAGCTTATCGACAAAATCGTATGCGATTAATTTCTCATCAGGTGCGAGCAGCGGGAAATTAAATGTGACGTTTATCGCCAGCACATTTCCCTGCGGGTTTACCACACCATGTAAGGCGATAGGGTCATTAAGCGCTATATGTTTAACTTTAGCCAATCTATCTGTAGTTAAAGATTCGGGATCAGATACGAGCGCATCCACTACTAAATCGTCACCGTTGGCTTCACTAAACTGAAAATTAGTTACTGAATCTACACGTGCAGAGAAAGGGGTTTTCCATAAAGCAGCGGTTAGCTCATAGACACCCGTTAAAATATCGGCATCAAAAGCATCACCACTTTTCGCTTCAATTAATACCAGTAAATTATCATCTGGGATGTATTGCGTTTGTAGATAATCGTAATCGGTTAAGCCTGGATAATTCTCACCCAACATATCTTTAAAATTAACGGAGGGTGATACAAACTGTAAAAAATAGCCTATACAAGCCATTAGTAGTAATGACGTAAAAATAACCAGCCAAGGGCGCTCAACTGGGAGAGTCGTCATGGAGCTTTTCATATTCAGATTCCTTATACCTGAATCCGTGACTTCAAAGTGAGAACAGAGTGTAAGATATTGGTTTTACAGTGGAATAGAAAAATTTTAGCTGCACCCTTAGGTTCAGTGGTTATTTTTCTAACCGCTGTGGAATCAAGAGCTTGCGCTATGTGGTGCTGTGAAGTCACTGATTCAGGTTATTGTGAAAGTCAGTAGTGAAAACACTACATTCAATACAAGGACGAATATCGGGCTCAATAACCGACAAAGCGTTTATCTTTTTTTGATTTAAGTTTTTAGCAGAGCCATTCTTTTTATAATATGCGTTATTTCTAATTGCGTTGGCGTTAGTTTTAACGCCTTTTCATAACACTTTATGGCTTGTTCAGGCTGTTCGGCTTGCGTTAACAATTGGGCTTTCAGTGTATGGAACCATCGATAACTATCAAGCACTTGCGCTAGCTTATTAATTTCAATTAGTGCTTTAACTGGACCTTCTATTTTGGCACTAACAGCCGCTCGGTTTAGTGAGATGACAGGGTTTGGCTCAAGTAATAATAAGTGATCATAAAGGCGTCTTATTTCTACCCAATGAGTATCAGCCGCATGTTTAGCGCTGACATGTACTTGAGCAATAGCGGCCTGAATTTGATAGGAGCCTAATGCTGGATGACGCATCGCTTTATTCATTAAGCTGCAACCTTCTGCGATCATTTCTTGATCCCACAACTCCCTTTCTTGCTCATCTAATGCAACCAGTTCTTGATTGTGATTAAGTCGAGCATGGCGTTTTGCGTAGTGAAATAAAAACAGTGCCAGCAAACTCATTAACTCACTTTGCGCGGGAAACAAACTTAATAGCTCACGTGCTAGACGTATGGCTTCTTCACACAATAACGCTTTTACCACGCCTTCGCCGGCGGTTGCATACCAGCCCTCATTGAATAATAAATACAACATTAAAGAAACCGCTTTAAGCCTCTTGAGTCGCTCATCAATACAGGGGATCTCAAAAGCTATGTTTGCCTTATTTACCAGCTTTTTAGCGCGCGTTATTCGCTGCTCTATGGTTTTAGGTTTTACAATAAACGCACTGGCAATTTCCTCAATGCTCATCCCCACAATGATTTTTAATGATAACGCTAGTTGGCTTTGTGTATTTAGCTGCGGATGACAACAGACAAACATTAAACGTAATACATCATCACCTAACTCATCATCGTCAAAGGAAGTTAAGCCGGGGTTGCTATGTATATCTTGGTTTTGCGACTCAACCAGTCCATTTCGATATTTTATAGCACTCGATTCTCTACGCAGAATATCAATGCCAGCATTGCTTCCACAGCGTACTAACCAAGCGACGGGGTCATCTGGCTTACCTTGTACTTGCCAAACAGCTAGTGCTTTAATGCAGGCAATTGAAAATGCCTCATCCGCAAGGTCTAAATCAGCAAACTTGCGATTTAAAGCGGCGATAACACGCACTCTCGCGTGGTGAAAATGCGCCTCAAACCACTGTTCAATTTTCAATGATTAATACTCAAATGGCAAAACCCTAGGAGATCACTCATATGAGGTTAGCCAATACACCACCGCTCCATTGCACAGGCCGTATTTCAATGCTGTGACAAGGATTAGCCAGCTGCTTTGCGTACTCTACCGCTTCATCTAAGGTTTCGCATTCAAAGGTATAAATACCCATAAACAACTCTTTTGTCTCAGCAAAAGGGCCGTCTAAAATAATCGGTGTTGAGTCGGGCTCCGATCGCACTGTAATAGCACTGCTGGTCGGCATCAGCTGCGCTACCGCTAATGGTCCTTTTTCTTGCGCAATAGCTTGCAGCTTACGATGTAATCCAAGTACTTGCTCTTGCTCTTCATCACTATAGCTTTGAAAAACACCGGGGACTTCATAAATTAGAAAAGAGTAAAGCATGGTTTTAATCCTGTTAAATATAGAAGACGTTTGACAGTTACTTAATCCGACATTGATATTGATATAAATGAATATAGCGACAATAAAGATTTTACGCGAGCAATCATCCTGCTTTTTTAAGATCATTAACTGCCTATGTTTGTGGGCACAAAAAAGCACCCTAAGGTGCTTTAAAAGTATCATTTGCAGTCGCTATCTACTGTCACAGTACAATATTAATGCGCAAACTACCCATCAATGATCAGCAATCCATTATCTAACATGTTCTGAATAAGCGTATCAATATTATCGGCCCCGCCCAACAAGTTTATCCCTTGTAAACTAATCACTTTATCAATTTGACTCGCCTCTACTTGCTCACCATTAAATGCACCAGTAGTGCTCACTTCAATAATGGTATCTTCACCATCGAATGTCACATTAAAGTAGGCACTGAGATCAGTCTCAATCTCCTGCATAGAGAACAAATCGCTTAGATCGAGCACGTCGTCCCCTGTTTGCGAGAAATTACTAATGATGATTTCATCACCTTGTTCTGCACCGTCATCAGCGATGATAGAGAATATATCCCGCTCCTCTGTTCCGATCAAATTGACCAGTGAAATGCGCTCATCAAATTCAGTCAGCCCTGTTTCAAGCTCTATCATGTCGCGAACATGCTGCATTGCGACATTTTCATCGATCACCTCAAACCCACGATCTGTAAGCAAACTATGCAAGTGTGTTTTAGAGATCATCGCCATATCAAAATTAGCATCTAATAGCGCATCGTGCACTGGCTGCTCTATAACAATACCATTGTAAGCATCACCATCACTGTCTAGAGACTGCAGTAGCACCGCCATTTTTTCAACATAATCGTTGTTCATATTAGCCAGACCAACACCGGCTATTTCTTGCAAGAATAATGTGCCATCAGCCAGCGCCGCACTACTCACTGCGCCGATAAAGAGACCACCAATACTGAAGCTAATCGTATCTCCTGTCATATACTTGAAGCCACCACTGACATCGGTAATACCACTTAAACCCGAACTGGTAATATAAGCTAACCCCTCAACAATACCATCAACAAAAATACCGTTGTTAATAGCATCAACCAGTGCTGCGTTAGCAATATATTCAGCATCTGTACGTGGATCATCACCGGATGTATGCGCAAAAACAGTGGTTTCCCATAACAGCTCATCTTCATCTAACGCAACGATATAAGGGTTTGCATTTGGCGAGTAGTCAGAAGGCTCTCCTGCGTAGGTGATAGTAGGATCAATGAAATTACCATTTATGTCTTTAACAACTTTTACCGCCATGATAGATAAAGAGCCATCTCGATGCTCATCGGCTACTGACCAATCCCCATGTAAACCGTTTTTGACATTACCTGTTTCGGTCATTCTGATACCGTAACTTAAATCACTATCATCATAATTTCCGCCACCATCGGGTGTCGGGTAATTACCATTAACATCAGGGAGCAATATCGCATTTTCATCAAAGCTTATGTGCAAACCTTCTAAAAGTTCGACACCACCCGTTGCGTTACCACTGACCATGGTATAAACCTGATTATCAAATCCTTTCGCACCACCAACTCCGTCACTACCATAGAGGTATGCATCCGTTGATTGACCGTTAATAACGATATTTGTACCGGCATTTCGATGCCCATTAAGCACCACTAACATAAAGTATTCATTACCAACCGTGTCATCAATTTCTGCATGATCACTTTTGACATAACCAAAAGCATCTACAGTGTCGTTGTAGCCGTCTTCTAAATCATATGCATGTGTATGCTTGTTTTTATCAACAGCGCCGTCTTTATATATATAAGTATCAACATCTATATTGGCGCCTGCTATGCCCAGTTGCGACAGTGTGACATCTATATTTGAATCGACACTATCCCCATCTTTATCAATACCTTGTACATCTAAGCTAAAGTTGACAGGAGCAACTCCGTTTATTGCTGCACTATTAACTAACAAGCCTTCTAATTCAATATTATAAGTATCAGCGTTTGGATTTAAAGTCGCTGTAAATGCCAAACTTCCTTGATTAGCCCCCCCATTACTTGTGCGTCCTTCAAGCACATTATCACTAATGGCATAAAGGTAAATGTTATCACCGCTAAAGGTGATCGCATTGCCATTAGTATCCATTAATTGCGTGCCAGCACTGCTGGTAAAGACCACATCACCGACACCGTCAGCGCCGGCTGATTCTGCAAATTCAATATCAAATGCAGAGGACTGCGTTGCTTGATTTAACACCACGGCCGTTTCTGGAATGAAACTAACCGGAAGATCATTAATAATAGTAACGGCTAAAGACGCTTGATCTGTAAACCCTGTATCATCGAGAACCGTATAGCTAAAATCATCGATAAATGGCGCATTACTGTTTGGGTCATAAACTTGCGCATTAGGACCACTAATAGCGAAATTATCAATATAAATGTATTCGTTACTGGCACTAGCATCATCGTAAATGGTTATATCCGCCTGCCCATTACCGTCTAAATTGACATTAAAGGAATGTGTACCATCTACACTAACAGAGACTTGTTGCACCCCGTTTACGGACACTTTAACGCTATCTTGGTGAGACTCCCATTGACTATTATTGACATCTAAATTAAAGCTAATAGTCACTTGCTGATTGGCATGACCTGCACCAAAATCAAACAGTTTACTCGCGCTATCTTGTTCCTCTATGCGCATTCTATTCGAATTAATACTTGGATCATTCCCCCAAGTGGCTACCTGAGAGGCTGTATCATACGTTTCTAGAACATCAATCGCCGTGCCTGGCTGTTCAACGTAATGATGAGCAACGGCATTATTAAGCGTGTAAATGTACTGGCCATAATCAACAGAGTTCCTATCAGTATTGACCAGAAGTGTATTGCCCTCTTGTGTCGTGACAGTAATTTGACCTGCTACGCTATTATCACTCAGGCCTCCGTCAATGCTGATCCCTACTAACTGAGAGGTTAATAAATTTGCATCATCAGTCACTAAATTTCCGCTGGCTATCTCCGCATTACTAGTGTGGTTAGTACCTTCAGGCATTGCCGCTTCATCAACTTGTGCAACATTATCAACGAGCCCTAGATCCGGTGCCTGTGCACGGCTAATATTGAGCGTTATTGCCCCTGATGTTTGATCTTGATCATTATCAATCAAGCTATAAGCAAACACTTCTTGAATGGCTTGCCCTTCAGTAAGGTCTGGGTCTGCGTTATAGCTATATGCTCCCGTTGCAAGGTTGAGTATCAGATGGCCATTTAAAGCAGTTGTAATATCAAAAGTATTGCCTGCTATGGTTAGGCCTAAGCTAGTGGTTATCTCCCCTGCACCACCATTGGCTGTTGGATCGAATGTATAAGTGACACCATCAACGCTGACACTTAGTAATCGACCACCATCAGCACCAAAACCATTTTGGATACTATCAAGAATATTACTGTCTAAAGTGCTATTAATAGTATTTAACAGCTCGCTCGCTAATTGCGACGAATTAGCCACAATTGCACCATCAGTATCTATTTCATTAATACCGTCATAGGCAATAGGGTCTAATTCATCTTGATCATCTTGATCTAATCCCGAGCCAAAACCAATCGCATAGCTATTGATATCATGCAGTTTTAAGTAGTCTGTCCACTGGCCAATTTCATCTCCTGTAATACCTTGACTGTTTTCACTTCCCCCTGCTGTTTGCGGTTGACCATCTGAAAGGAAGTATGAAACATTTAATGCATCTGTAATTTTCCCATCTCTTTCAAAACCTTGCTGGGCTTCGCTTAAAGCAGCATCATAATTAGTACCGCCATCAGGGGTGAGTGAAGGATCACGAGAGCCAGCGGTACCATCACCAATAAAGTCTAATGCCTGCTGCGCCGTCATCCATACATTTTGATGCGAAGCCCCGGCTGAATTACCTTCAAAAGTGACCAGTTGTACTTTGATGTTACCTAAGTCGTCATAGCCCTCGATAACTTGTGTAATGGAGGTAAGTAATAGCTCCATGCGCTCTATAGTTGTAATTGTATCTGAGCCTGTTTCAGCATCACGCCTCATGCTACCTGATGTATCAATAATAAACATTAAGTTGGTATGTTGTAGGCCTACCTCAAGATCTTCAACGATATCACCACTATCGGGGCGGTCATCTTCGATATTTAGGGTCACAGTTCCAACTGAATTGTTCTCCCCATCACTGACATTCACATCAAGGCTGAGTGTCAGCACATCTTCAACGGAGTTTATCGGATGATCCACTGGTGCCAATAAATCAACACTCACTACTCCGTTACTATCTACACTGATGGTTAAAACGTCACTGCCACCAACACCTGCTGTACCTGTTAAAGTATCAGTGCCTACACCACTCCAAACGACAGTTGTACCACCGGATGATAATGTTTGCGCAGGCGCCTGTAGGGTGGCGGTTAAAGCCGCTCCCTCAGGATCGTTAAAGTTCATAGAGGCAAAAACGGATGTATCATCAGTGGTATCTGTTGGGTCGACTGTGCCATCGGCATTATTACTAACCCCGGTAGTATCAGCCAAACCATCGGTTAACCCCTCTTCAGACACATTAAGGGTTATATCATTTAGTTGCACCGGTTGGTTTACATCAATAATGTCTGCTATTGCAGATGGAGATCGCTCATTAGCAGTACCGACTAAGATACCTGTAATCCAATCTACTTTTTCAAATTGACCACTATCATCAACACTGTTGATCATGGCTTTGAAAGTTTCATCATGGGTATCTAAATCACTTGATGTCTGCACAAAGAAATTATTCCAACTGCCGCTATTAATGGTGACAGTCACTGGAGTTGTATCAAAATCACCTGGCTCAGAAGTTAAATGGCTGAAGTGCACCTCTACATCAACAGCTTGAGTCACTGTGACTGGATTGCCATCTTTATCCACTAAGCTGACCACAAATTCAGACAGTCCGCCTTCATTCACCGCCCCCGTACTTTCGATAACAGCATAGATAGTGTCATCTTCATCCGGATCACTTTCATCGGTGATAGTGGTGGTGACACTGTCATTGGTAATGTTGGTTTTTTCATAAGCGGTCGCAGCGACATTACTGATGGTAACTGCATAGTTCTCTGGGTCTTCGGCAAAGACATCATCAACTGCTTCTGCGCTGAACACGGTATCAAAAGCGATACTGGTGGTACTGGCAGTATAATCTGCACTGCCTTGGGTACCGTTCACGGTGGCATCGGCAAAACTCACAT
>Ga0209291_1001015_pt1 | contig 26086 bp, 36 predicted proteins | sample GOMGulsemesocosm_FD_184633 | JGI IMG/M metagenome (GOLD analysis project Ga0209291, IMG submission 184633) | Methane-oxidizing microbial communities from mesocosms in the Gulf of Mexico - GOM9B Gulf of Mexico (SPAdes) (version 2) | ecosystem: Environmental > Aquatic > Marine > Cold seeps...
GTGAGTTTTATAATCGGGTTAAGCAAAGCTTTAGTGATAATGAATGCCATTGGTTATATAACGCCACGGTTGGTGCGGGACTACCGATCCAGTCATCTATGGATATGTTGCAGCAAAGTGGTGATCAAGTCACTGCTGTGAGTGGTATTTTCTCTGGTACTTTATCTTGGTTATTCCAACAATACGATGGTGAAATTGCATTTTCGCAATTAGTCGAACAAGCTTGGCAGCAAGGCCTAACTGAACCTGATCCGCGTGAAGATTTATCGGGTAAGGATGTACAGCGTAAACTGCTTATCTTAAGTCGTGAATCGGGTTATGACATGGAGCTTAGCGATATTAAACTTGAGTCATTGGTATCTGAAGATCTAATGGCATTTAAAGCCGATGAGTTTTTAGAGCATTGCGACGTGCTAGATGACAAAATATTACGTATGTTTAATAAAGCCAAAAAGCAGGGCTTAGTATTACGTTATGTCGCCAGTTTTAGTCACAAAGAAGGGGCGCAAGTTGGCCTAGAGTTTTTAGAACCAACTCATCCATTTGCTAACCTATTGCCCTGCGACAATATCTTTTCGATTAATAGCCATTGGTATCGCCATAATCCACTCGTGATCCAAGGTCCGGGTGCTGGCAGAGACGTTACAGCGGGTGCTATTCAATCAGATCTGTTCCAATTATGTAAGCTGTTCACACGCTAATTGGTATATTTCTCCCGCTGAAAACCAATACGCATATAATTCATGTTTAAGATGAATTATGTGCGTTGACTTTATCCAGCAAACTTGTGATGATTAAGACGTAAAGAGGTATGGACGTCTAAACATCTTAAGGGATATGAGTATGAGTTTTCACAATGCACAAAATATTGAAGTATTAAATCAAAGCGTTTCTGAATTGGGACGTGATATTAACGTTTCATTTGAATTTTTCCCGCCAAACTCAGAAGCAATGACGTCTACCTTGTGGGATTCGATTAATCGTCTTAAAGCGTTAGACCCTAAATTTGTGTCGGTGACATACGGTGCAAATTCAGGCACCCGTGATCGTACTCATGACATTATCAAACAAATTAAGCATGAAACTGGTTTAATTGCTGCGCCACATCTCACCTGTATCGATGCCAACCGCCAAGAGCTTAAGCAGATCGCCAGCGATTACTGGGATAATGGTATTCGTAATATCGTCGCTTTACGTGGTGATTTACCACCTGGCTTGAATAGACCTGAAATGTACGCTGCCGATTTAGTCGGACTGCTAAAAGAAGTAAATGATTTTGATATCTCAGTTGCTGCTTATCCTGAAGTGCATCCTGAAGCAAAAAATGCTCAAGCAGATCTATTAGCGTTAAAAGATAAAATTGATGCCGGTGCTGATCGTGCTATTTCCCAGTTCTTTTTTGATACTGAGAGTTTTTTACGTTTCCGCGACCGTTGCGCAGCAGTCGGTATTGATAAAGAGATCGTACCGGGTATCTTACCAGTATCAAATTACAAAACTTTATGTAAATTCTCAAAACTGACTAATGTAAAAGTGCCAAATTGGATGCACAACCAGTTTGATGGTTTAGATAACGATCAGGCTACACGTAATTTGGTTGGTGCGAGTATTGCTATTGACCAAGTGAAGGTATTATCGCGAGAAGGGGTGAAGGACTTTCATTTCTACACTCTAAATCGTGCTGATTTAACGTATGCTATTTGCCACACATTGGGTGTACGTCCAAAATAATCATCGTACTGGTTATATTGTACTTATATCAGAATCAACAATGCCGACATGATGTCGGCATTTTATTATCTACTCATTAGCTGATAACTAAATTGAAAGTTAACCGGTATTACGCATACCTGCGGCAACACCAGCGATACTTACCATTAAGGCTTGTTCAATATCTGGATTAACTTCTTCACTGCTACGTGCGCGGCTTAATAGCTCTGCCTGTAGAATGTTTAGCGGGTCGGTATACGGGTTACGTAACTCAATTGACTTTTTACTCCAAGGTTGAGCATCAAGTAATTGTGTGTCAGGTGTTAAGCCTAAGATTAGTTCGGTTGCTTGAGCCAAGCTTGCACGTAGTTCTTTACCTAAATGCCATAAATCTTCAGTCACTAGACATTGGTCATAATATTCCGCTAACCAGGCATCGGCTTTCAAAAATACCATTTCGAACATTTCAATACGGGTAGTAAAGAATGGCCATTGTTGTTGCATCTCTTGCAGTGTTTCGCGTTGACCAGAATCGAGCATGTTTTTGAATGCAGCAGTACAACCTAACCAAGCTGGTAACATTAAGCGGTTTTGGGTCCATGCAAAGATCCAAGGAATGGCACGTAAGCTTTCTACGCCACCGTTTGGTTTACGTTTTGCTGGACGACTACCGAGTGGCAACTTACCTAATTCTAACTCAGGCGTAGCAGAGCGGAAGTAAGGCACGAACTTTTCATGACCTTGGATATATGAACGATATTCTTCACATGAGTCCGCAGACATTTGATCCATCGCATCACGCCAAGATTGTTCTGGTGCTGGCGGCGGCAGTAAGTTCGCTTCTAGGATCGCACTAGTGTAGAGGTTTAAACTTTGTTCTGCGACATTGGCAAGACCAAACTTAAAGCGGATCATTTCACCTTGCTCTGTTACCCGTAACCCGCCTTTTAGTGAACCTGGAGGTTGTGATAACAGTGCAGCGTGTGCTGGCGCACCACCACGACCGATACTACCACCACGGCCATGGAATAAAGTCAGTTTAATACCTTCTTGTTCACAGATGTTTACTAAGGCTTCTTGTGAACGATACTGCGCCCAAGAGGCTGCTATCACACCTGCATCTTTGGCAGAATCAGAATAACCGATCATGATATGCTGATGACCATTGATGTAGTTTTTATACCAATCAATTGCCAACAGACTCGCTGTGACTGTGCCGGCATTATTCAGATCGTCTAAAGTTTCAAATAATGGTGCAACAGGAAGACGGAATGGACAACCGGTTTCTTTTAATAGCAGTTGCACAGCTAATACATCAGAGGCTTTACGTGCCATTGAGATGATGTAAATACCCAGTGCTTCTGGATCTTGTTTTGCCACAGTACGACAAGTATCAAGTACTTCTTTCACATCTGCAGACGGTTGCCAGCACTGTGGAATAAGCGGGCGTTTATTATTCAGCTCTTGTAATAAGAATGCTTGTTTGTCTTGCTCGCTCCATTGCGCGTAATCCCCTAACCCCAGGTAGCGGGTTACTTCGGCAATCACATCAGTGTGGCGATCACTATCTTGGCGAATATCGAGTTTCACTAAGCTGACACCAAAACATTCAACACGGCGAATGGTATCAAGTAATGCACCTTTGGCAATCACGGCCATACCGCATACATTAAGCGAGTTATAGCAAGCTAACAGTGGCTCACGTAGCTGTGCAGTGGTGGTGATGATATCACGGCTTTCTGTATATTCACCTTTCAGTTGCGCAGTTAAGCTGGCTAAGGTTTCTGTTAATTCGCTACGTAATTTTTTCAGTAATACACGATACGGTTCGTGACTTTCACCGACTAATGCACGTAATGTGTCATCACAGTCATTCATGGATAATTCACTGGTGAGATGTGTTACATCTTTAAGGAATAAGTGAATAGCCATCCAACGACTGGTTAAAAGTACTTCTTCGGTGACTGTTGAGGTCACAAACGGGTTACCATCGCGATCTCCACCCATCCAAGAGGTAAACTTAACTGGCGAAGCGTCAATCGGTAACTGGTAATCTAAGCGGTCTTGTAAACGTTTATCCAGACTACGTAAGAAGTTTGGTACTGCATCCCATAATGAGTTCTCTACTACGGCAAAACCCCATTTGGCTTCATCAACAGGCGTTGGGCGAACTGTTCTGATCTCGTTGGTATGCCAAGCTTGCGATACCAATTGCTCGATACGCGTCATGAAGACGTCGCGCTCTTGCTCACTTAGTTCTGTGAGCTCTAACTGGCTCAGACATTTATTGATTGCGCCATGTTTGTGGATCAAAGTACGACGGGTGATTTCAGTTGGATGCGCAGTGAGTACTAAATCGATATTAAGATTTTTAACGGCAGAAAGTACATCTTCTTCACTGATTTCTGAGTTATTTAGTTTAGCAAAGAGCTCATCAATAGAGTCTGGAACACAAACGTTATCTGCACAGTTACGTGATGTGGTGTGGAACTGCTCGGCAATGTTAGCCAGGTTTAGGAATTGACTAAACGCCCGCGCTACTGGTAATAGCTCATCATCAGAGAGGCTACGCAATACGGTGAGTAATTGTGCGCGGTCTTTATCATTACCGGCACGGGATGATTTTGCTAGTTGACGAATGGTTTCAATCTTATCTAAGAACTCTTCTCCAAGATGATCCTTGATTGTATTCCCTAGTACTTGGCCCAATAGACCGACATTACTTCGTAACGCTGCATATTTATCTGACATACATAATCCTTCAATTCAGTGATGTAATACGGCAACAACTATTATCGTTATGTGTGTAAAATAACTATATTTAGTGACATTCGTCAATGAAATCGTGCAATTAATACGATTAATTGTGATATCGGGTGTAATTTTACTACAAAACGATAATTCTTTAGTTAGTTTTTACATGTTTGTTCAATCAGTTTCTGGATAATTGCCTGTGTTGGTTTAATTGCGGATAGATCTAAATACTCATCTGGTTGATGGGCTTGATTAATGCTACCCGGACCCATAACGATAGTATCGCAACCAAGTTGTTGAATAAAAGGCGCTTCGGTACAGTAATTCACGGGGATGACGGTTTCACCTGTGAGTTTTTCAGCTAACTTTATTAAGTCTGAATCTGCATCGCAGGCATAAGCAGGGATCGGTTCGTGCAGGTGATAAACATCAACAGCACCTGGCCATTGCTGCATAATCGGCAGCAATGCTTGGTTGAGTAACATAAATAATTCATCAGGACTTACTCCTGGAATAGGGCGCATGTCGATGTGTAATTCACAACTGCCGCAGATACGGTTGGGGCTGTCACCACCATGGACATGACCAAAATTAAGCGTTGGCTGTGGAATAAGGAAGTGATCGCAGGCGTATTGCTCTTTTAATTTACGTTGCAGCTGCAATAACTGACCTGTTACTTGGTGCATGATCTCGATGGCATTAATACCATTAGCAGGATCCGACGAGTGACCGCTACGGCCAGTAATACGGATTGCTTCAGACATATGACCTTTGTGCATAAATACCGGCACCATGCTTGTCGGTTCGCCAATAACTGCATAATCAGGGCGAAAACTTTGTGCCGCTGCAATTGCTCTGGCGCCTGCCATCGTTGTTTCTTCATCAGCAGTGGCGAGAATACGTAAGGGTTTATCTAATTTTGTTAAATCTATGTTTTTACATGCTTCTAATACAAAGGCGAAAAATCCCTTCATATCAATCGTGCCTAGACCATACCATTTATCGTCTTTTTCGGTTAATTGGAATGGATGTTTGGTCCATAAACCGTCATCGAACGGCACGGTATCTGTGTGCCCTGCTAGTAATAAGCCACCATCGCCTTGTCCGTAAGTTGCGACTAAATTAAATTTACCATTGGTTTCAGGTACGCTGGTGATATTAATGCTAAAACCAAGTTCGTTGAACCAATCAGAAAGTAAATCAATAACAGGTTTATTACTGATATCTAACTCTTTTTCTAATGAGCTGATCGAAGGCGTTAGGATCAGTGATTTATAAAGTTCGGTAAATTTAGGTAGTTGCATATTACGTTCCTGTAATGATTGATTGTTTTTTTATGCATAAAAGTTGCATAAAAATGTAATCTGTTTTATTCTCTAATCATCCTTACTTTACAACGTATGGGTTAGATAATGAATCGTTTTTCATCGTTTTGACGAGACAGTATTTAAAATGCATTAGCACGGCTTAAATTATTCAAGCAAGTGCAATTGGAAAGGGCGAAGTTGCCCGTCGTTTTACAATTTAGCAAACACGGAAGTCAAACATGTTAAAAACAATTTTAGTCGGTGCGACCGGATATACCGGTGCTGAACTAGCCCATTACATTACTAAACATCCAGAGCTGGAATTAGCAGGTCTGTATGTTTCAGAACATAGTTTAGATGCGGGTAAACCGTTTTCTGCTTTATATGGACATTTATTAGGTGTTGTTGATCAAGCGATTCAACCTTTAGCGGTTAGCAATATAAAAAACATTTGCGATGACGTTGATATCGTTGTGTTAGCAACAGCACACGAAGTTAGCCATGATATCGCAGCTGAGTTTTTAGCCCTGGATACGGTGGTATTTGATTTATCCGGTGCGTTTAGAGTTAATGATCCGGCTTTTTATGAAAACTATTACGGTTTTAAACATAATTTCGATAAAGAATTAAAAAGTGCGGTTTATGGTTTAGCGGAATGGGCAAGTACTGATATTGCCGAAGCCAACTTAATCGCAGTACCGGGTTGTTACCCAACTGCATCGTTGTCAGCATTAAAGCCGTTGGCAAAACATGGTCTTATCGCAACAGATCAAAAGCCGATTATTAATGCTGTCAGTGGCGTGAGTGGTGCAGGCCGTAAAGCCGCATTAGGTTCAGCATTTTGCGAAGTGAGTCATGCGCCTTACGGCGTGTTCAATCACCGTCACCAACCTGAAATCAGTACCCATTTAGGTCATGACGTGATTTTTACTCCACACTTAGGCTGTTTTAAGCGTGGCATTTTAGCAACGATTAACGTCAAACTTGCTGTGGGTGTAACACCAGAGCAAGTAACTGCAGCTTATCAAGACGCGTATCAAGATCAACCTATGGTGCGGTTATTACCAAGTGGCTGGCCAAGTATTAAAGCGGTCGAAAAAACGGCTTATTGTGATTTAGCCTGGCAGCAACAAGGGCAAGACCTGATAGTGGTGTCTGCTATTGATAACTTATTAAAAGGTGCCGCGGCACAAGCAATGCAGTGTATTAATATCCGTTTTGGTTTCGCCATGACAACCTCGTTAGTATAAGGACGATGACAATGACAGCTATAATGACAACGCCTTTAGTATTAAAACTTGGCGGCGCGTTACTTGAAAATGAAACGGCACTTGAGCAGCTCTTCACAGCATTAAGTGAATATAAGTCAACATCGTCACGTCCCCTTATCTTGGTACATGGCGGCGGCTGCTTTGTTGATGAACTATTAGCAAAGATGAATATCGTCAGCGAAAAGAAGAACGGTTTGCGTGTTACCCCATTTTCCGATATCGGTTATATCACCGGCGCGTTAGCGGGTACGGCGAATAAAGTATTAATGGCACAAGGCTTAAAATCTGGTGCAAAAGTGGTTGGTTTGAGTCTCGCCGATGGCGGTATCTCGGCAGTAACACAATCAACAGCAGGACTTGGTGCTGTCGGTGAATGTGAAGCGGGTGACCCTGCGTTGTTAACAGCATTACTTAGCGGCGGGTTCTTACCTATTATTAGTTCGATTGGTATCGATGCACAGGGACAGTTATTAAATGTCAATGCAGACCAAGCGGCAACCGCGATTTGTGAAACACTTGATGCTGACTTAGTGATGTTATCTGACGTGGCCGGTATTTTAGATGCGGACATGCAGTTAATACCTGAGATGAACAGTAGCTATGCTGATGAATTGATTGCGGCGGGTGTGATTAATGGCGGTATGGAAGTAAAAGTGAAAGCGGCATTAAAAGCGGCAGCATCTTTAAATCGCGACATTAAGTTAGCGAGTTGGAAAGTGCCTGAGCGGTTAGTGGCATTATTAAATGGTGAAGCAGAGGGAACGAAAGTTTCTAGCTAATATTGATCAGTTAACGGAGTTCGATCATGGAAAATTTATTATCAGTTAAAGATTTAAGTAAACAACAGATCCTTGACTTATTAGCACTGGCTAAAGCAGTGAAAGCCAATCCGGCAGATTACTCACAAGCATTAGCGGGTAAAAGCATCGTTACCATTTATGAAAAGCAGTCACTTCGAACACGCGTAACATTCGATATCGGGATTCAGAAATTAGGTGGTCACGCGGTTTATCTTGATTCACAAAATGGCGCAATTGGTGAACGTGAGACAGTAAAAGACTTTGCTGCGAATATCTCTCGTTGGGCGGATGCGATTGTAGCTCGTGTAATGAGCCATAAGACATTAGAAGGTTTAGTAGCACATGGCAGCGTGCCTGTGGTTAATTCACTTTGTGACTTATACCACCCTTGCCAAGCATTGGCTGATTTCTTAACGATTTCGGAACATTATGAAGATGTTTCTAAAGTAAAATTAGCCTATGTTGGTGAAGGCAATAACGTTACCCACTCATTAATGTTAACCGGTGCTATTTTAGGTGCAGAAGTGACTGCAGTATGCCCAAGAGGCAGCAGTCCTGATGCGCAAATCGTTAAACAAGCCATTGAACTTGCAGAAATTAGTGGTGGTAAGATTAATGTAACAGATAACCTAGATGACATAGTTGATTATGATGTTATTTATGGTGATACTTGGGTATCAATGGGTGACGACACACCATTGGCACAAGTAAAAGAAAAGTACATGCCGTATCAGATTAACCAAGAGTTATTAATACGCACAGGAATCAAACATGTATTGCATTGCCAGCCGGCTCACCGTGAGTTAGAGATCACATCAGAAGTGATGGATGGCGAACATTCGCTTATCTTTGACCAAGCCGAAAATAGAATGCATGCCCAAAATGCAGTTTTACTGACATTGCTGAAGTAACATATTAAGGAAAATGAAAATGACACAAACAGTTAAGAAAGTAGTAGTAGCGTATTCTGGTGGTTTAGATACTTCAGTTATTTTACCTTGGTTACAAGAAAATTATGACAATTGCGAGATTGTCGCGTTTGTTGCTGATGTAGGTCAGGGTGCTGAAGAACTTGAAGGCATCGAAGCAAAAGCATTAGCTTCGGGTGCATCTGAGTGTTACGTGGTTGATCTAAAAGATGAGTTAGTTGCTAACTATATCTACCCAACACTTAAAACTGGTGCAGTTTATGAAGGTACATATCTGTTAGGTACGTCAATGGCACGTCCAATCATTGCTAAAGCACAAGTTGAAGTTGCACGTAAAGTCGGTGCCGATGCGCTTTGTCATGGTTGTACAGGTAAAGGTAATGATCAGATCCGTTTTGAATCATGCTTTGCAGCCCTAGCTCCTGAGCTAACGGTTATTGCACCTTGGCGTATTTGGGACTTAACCAGCCGTGAATCACTACTTGAATACTTAGCTGAACGTAACATTCCATCGGCAGCATCTGCGACTAAAATTTATAGCCGCGATGCTAATGCATGGCATATTTCTCATGAAGGTGGCGAGTTAGAAGATCCGTGGAACCAACCTTCTAAGCAAGTTTGGACCATGACTGTTGATCCAATCGATGCACCCAATGAACCTGAATTTTTAACTTTATCTGTCGTTAAAGGTGAGATCACCGCGGTTAACGGTGAAGCAATGTCGCCTTATAATACCCTGATGTATCTTAATGAAAAAGCTGCTGCGCATGGTGTTGGTCGTGTTGATATTGTTGAAAACCGTTTAGTGGGTATGAAATCACGTGGTTGTTATGAAACTCCAGGTGGCACGGTCATGGTTGAAGCATTACGTGGTATTGAAGAATTAGTATTAGATAAAACGACACGTAAATGGAAACAAACTGTTGCTGCTGAATTCTCACACCTTGTTTATGATGGTCGTTGGTTCACACCGCTATGTGCATCATTACTTGCTGCTGCAGGTACATTAGCAGAAGAGATGAACGGTGAAGTCATCGTTAAAATGTACAAAGGCTCAGTACAAGCAGTACAGAAAAAATCACCAAATAGCCTTTATAGTGAAGAGTTTGCTACATTTGGTGATGATAATGTTTATGACCAAAGCCATGCGGAAGGATTCATCCGCTTATATTCGTTGTCTAGTCGTATTAAAGCTTTAGCAACTAAGTAACGCTAGTTGAGGGTGTCGGTGCACCCTCTACTTCGAATATACAACTTTTAATATACAGATATTAAGAAAGAATAAGGATGTAACCATGGCACTATGGGGCGGTAGATTCAGTCAAGCAGCTGATGCAAGATTTAAAACGTTTAACGATTCACTGCGGTTTGACTATCGTTTAGCTGAACAAGACATTACTGGTTCAGTGGCATGGTCAAAAGCCTTGCTTAATGTGGGGATCTTAACTCAAGATGAGCAGGTCGCTATTGAGGGAGCTTTAAATGATCTTAAATTGGCGGTATTAGAAAACCCAGAACAAATTCTGCAAAGCGATGCTGAAGATATTCACAGTTGGGTGGAAACGCAGTTAATTGCTAAAGTAGGTGATCTAGGTAAAAAATTACATACTGGTCGTAGTCGTAATGATCAAGTTGCAACAGATCTAAAGCTTTGGTGTAAACAACAAGGCGAACAGTTGCTAATGCAGCTGGATAAGACGCAGCAACAATTAGTATCACTTGCGCGTGAACATCAACATACCGTATTACCAGGCTACACCCATCTGCAACGTGCACAGCCAGTGACATTTTCACATTGGTGTTTAGCGTATGTTGAAATGTTAGAACGTGATTTTAGCCGTTTAACAGATTGCTTAAAACGTCTTGATACTTGTCCATTAGGCTCTGGTGCTCTTGCGGGTACTGCCTATCCAATGGATAGAACGGAGTTAGCCCATTCACTTGGTTTTTCTAGTGCTACATTAAACAGCTTAGATTCTGTATCTGATCGTGACCATGTGATGGAGTTGATGAGTACGGCAAGTATGTCAATGATCCACTTATCGCGTTTGGCTGAAGATTTAATCTTCTATAACTCAGGCGAATCAAACTTTATTGAACTGGCTGACGCGGTTACATCGGGTTCATCATTGATGCCGCAAAAGAAAAATCCGGATGCATTAGAACTTATCCGTGGTAAAACAGGCCGGGTATTTGGTTCGTTAAGTGCAATGTTAATGACGTTAAAGGCATTACCATTAGCATACAATAAAGATATGCAAGAAGATAAAGAAGGCTTGTTTGACGCGCTTGATACTTGGAGCGATTGTTTAGAAATGGCGGCAATGTCACTCGTTGGCATGAAAATTAATGAAGAGAGAACTAAGGAAGCTGCGCTTGGAGGTTATTCAAATGCGACTGAGTTAGCCGATTACCTTGTTGCTAAGGGCGTACCGTTTCGTGATTCGCACCATATTGTTGGTGAAGCAGTTGTTGCTGCAATCGCTAAAGGCGTGCCATTAGAAGAGCTAAGCTTAGCTGAATTTAAAGCGTTCGATGAACTCATTGAAAACGATGTTTATCATCACTTATCACTTGATGAAACATTAGCAAAACGTAAAGCGCAGGGTGGGGTATCACCAGTACAAGTTGAGTTCGCCTTAACCAATGCGGAGAAACGCTTAGAAGAACGTGATACCTCAGGTATTAGTATTCGAGCTGCACGTTTGACAGATTTGGATGATATTGAACGCATGGTAAATTACTGGGCGAATATTGGTGAGAATTTACCACGTAACCGTTCAGATCTAGTCAAAGCTGTGGGCACCTTTGCTGTTACTGAGAAACATCATCAGGTGACAGGTTGTGCGTCTATCTATGTTTATGACACAGGTCTTGCTGAAATCCGTTCACTGGGTATTGAACCTGGCTATCAAGGTGGCGGCCAGGGTAAAGCGGTTGTCGAATACATGTTACGTAAAGCCGAGCAAATGGCGATCCAAAAAGTGTTTGTATTAACACGTGTACCAGAGTTCTTTATGAAGCTGGGCTTTAGCTCAACCAGTAAATCAATGCTGCCAGAAAAAGTACTGAAAGACTGTGATATTTGCCCACGTCAGCATGCGTGTGATGAAGTCGCTTTAGAGTTTAAGTTAAATGTCGTGAGCCAAACGATAAACTTGAAAGCGGAAAAACTCGTGTCTTAATTTTATTTTGAATGGTTTAAAGCACCCAAGTATGGGTGCTTTTTTTTGACTTAAATAATGTGAGTAAAGAAACTTGAACTTAATCATGACTATCTATATAGTATGGTCACAAATTAAGGAAACGATTAATTGCAATGAACGTCTTCAAGATGATTTAGTGCTTTATGACTTAATAGAATCGATGTAGTGATTAACTTCTTTATGTTGATCTTTTTCTTGCTAATGGCAAGAGGTCATGTATAATACGTTCCACTTGCTTAGGCAAGGAACTGAACCATTATGTTATTATTTTAACCTTGAGTTAAAGTATTAATGGTCAGACATCAAGATTCCCGATAGGGGAGTCAACAAGTTAAAGATATCGCGTTCACAGTCTAATTATGAAGACTGTGGAATGTCGAATTTTTGTGTGTGTTTAACTTTATTGGAGCTCTGGTCTAATGCAGAACCAAAGAATCCGTATCCGCTTAAAAGCGTTCGATCATCGTCTTATCGATCAGTCTACAGCGGAAATCGTTGAAACTGCAAAACGCACTGGCGCGCAAGTACGTGGTCCTATTCCACTACCAACTCGCAAAGAGCGTTTCACAGTGCTTACTTCTCCGCACGTTAACAAAGATGCGCGTGACCAGTACGAAATTCGTACTCACAAGCGCCTGGTTGACATCGTTGAGCCAACAGAAAAAACCGTTGACGCTCTTATGCGTTTAGATCTAGCTGCTGGTGTTGATGTTCAAATCAGCCTTGGCTAGTAAGTTCTAAAACAACGATTTATATTGAGGTTATTATAATGATTGGTCTAATCGGACGTAAAGTTGGTATGACACGTATCTTCACTGAAGATGGCGTTTCTATCCCAGTATCCGTTATTGAATGTGAGCCTAACCGCGTTACTCAAGTTAAAACACTTGAAACTGACGGTTACCGCGCACTTCAAGTGACCACTGGCACGAAAAAAGCTAGCAGAGTAAACAAGCCAGAAGCGGGTCATTTCGCTAAAGCTAAAGTTGAAGCTGGTCGTGGCCTTTGGGAATTCCGTCTGGAAACAGGCGAAGGTGAAGCTGTTGAAGTTGGCGCTGAGCTAAACGTAGACATTTTTGCTGAAACGACTAAAGTAGACGTTACTGGTACATCTAAAGGTAAAGGTTTCGCAGGCGTTATTAAACGTTGGAACTTTGCTATGCAAGATGCTACACATGGTAACTCTCTTGCTCACCGTGCACCGGGTTCAATTGGCCAATGCCAAACTCCAGGTCGCGTATTTAAAGGCAAGAAAATGGCAGGTCACATGGGAGCTGAGCGTGTTACGATCATGTCTCTAGATGTGGTACGTGTTGATAGTGAACGTAACCTAGTACTTGTTAAAGGTGCTATTCCAGGTGCGATCAACGGCAACGTAATTATCAAACCAGCTGTTAAAGCTTAATCCGAGGAATTAGTAATGGAATTGGTATTGAAAGACGCACAAGGTGCTCTTGAAGTTTCAGAAACTACCTTCGGACGTGAGTTTAATGAAGCTCTGGTTCACCAGGTAGTTACAGCGTATGCTGCTGGCGCGCGTCAAGGTACTCGTGCACAGAAAAACCGTTCTGACGTTGCAGGTGGTGGTAAAAAACCATGGCGTCAAAAAGGTACTGGTCGTGCTCGTGCAGGTACTGCAAGCAGCCCGATCTGGCGTAAAGGTGGTGTAACTTTTGCTGCGCGTCCACAGGACCACAGCCAAAAAGTTAACACTAAGATGTACCGTGGAGCGATCAAAAGCATCCTTTCTGAATTGGTACGTCAAGAGCGTCTTATTGTAGTTGAACAGTTCGCTGTTGAAACTCCTAAGACTAAAGAATTAGTTGCTAAACTGAAAGACTTCGATTTGAACGACGTTCTAATCGTAGGTGCAGAAGTTGATGAGAACTTATTCTTAGCTGCTCGTAACCTTTACAAAGTTGATGTTCGTGATGTTGCTGGTATTGATCCAGTTAGCTTAATCGCGTTCAACAAAGTTGTTATGACTGCTGCAGCAGTTAAGCAGATTGAGGAGAACTTAAAATGATCAGTGAAGAACGTTTATTGAAAGTTATCCTAGCGCCACATATCTCTGAAAAGAGCACTATGTCTGCTGAAAACAACAACACAATCGTTTTCAAGGTTGCACTAGATGCAACTAAAGCTGAAATTAAAGCAGCTATTGCAAAACTTTTTGAAGTTGAAGTTAAAAATGTAAGCACATTGGTACTGAAAGGTAAAACTAAGCGCACTGGCGCTCGTTTTGGCCGTCGTTCAGACATCAAAAAAGCTTATGTTACTCTAGCTGACGGCGCTGACATCGATTTCGGCAGTGCTGAATAATCAAGGGGATTCTGAATAATGGCTATTGTTAAGTGTAAGCCTACTTCTCCAGGTCGTCGCCACCTTGTTAAGGTAGTGAACCCGGATTTGCATAAAGGCAAACCACATGCTCCACTTTTAGAGAAAAAATCTAAATCTGGTGGCCGTAATAATAACGGTCGTATTACTGTTCGTCATCACGGCGGCGGTCATAAGCAACATTACCGTATCATTGACTTAAAACGTAATGATAAAGATGGTATCCCTGCAACTGTTGAGCGTTTGGAATATGATCCAAACCGTTCTGCAAACATTGCACTTGCTCTTTACGCAGATGGTGAACGTCGTTACGTTCTAGCTGCTAAAGGTATGCAAGCTGGTGATACTATTGTTTCTGGTGTTGATGCAGCTATTAAAGCTGGTAACACATTACCAATGCGTAACATCCCAGTAGGTACAACTGTACACGCTGTGGAAATGAAGCCAGGTAAAGGTGCTCAAATTGCACGTTCTGCTGGTACATACGTACAAATCATTGCTCGTGATAACTCATACGTTACTCTACGTCTTCGCTCTGGCGAAATGCGTAAAGTATTAGTTGATTGTCGTGCAACGATTGGTGAAGTTGGTAACGCAGAACACATGCTTCGCCAACTTGGTAAAGCTGGTGCTAGCCGCTGGCGCGGTGTTCGCCCAACAGTACGTGGTGTTGTAATGAACCCGGTTGATCACCCGCACGGTGGTGGTGAAGGTCGTACTTCTGGTGGCCGTCATCCGGTATCACCTTGGGGTATGCCAACTAAGGGTTACAAAACTCGTAAGAACAAGCGTACTGATAAACTTATCGTACGTCGTCGCAACAAGTAATTTTATAGAGGTATCACCATGCCACGTTCTCTCAAGAAGGGTCCTTTCATAGACCTACACTTGCTGAAGAAGGTAGAGAAAGCGGTGGAAAGCGGGGAAAAAAAACCAGTTAAGACTTGGTCCCGTCGTTCTATGATCATTCCAAATATGATTGGTCTGACCATCGCTGTCCATAATGGTCGTCAACATGTACCAGTTTTCGTTACTGACGAAATGATTGGTCATAAGTTAGGCGAATTCGCACCGACTCGTACTTATCGCGGCCATGCTGCAGATAAGAAAGCTAAAAAGCGTTAGGAGAAATTAGATGGAAGCATTAGCTAAACACCGTTTCGCCTCAGGCTCTCCACAGAAAGCACGTTTGGTCATTGACCTTATCCGTGGTTTACCAGTGGACAAGGCTCTTGAAGTTTTAACTTTCAGCACTAAAAAAGCTGCTGTACAAGTTAAAAAAGTTCTTGAGTCAGCTATCGCAAACGCTGAACACAACGAAGGTGCGGATATTGATGAGTTAGTAGTAGCTACAGCGTTTGTTGACGCCGGTCCTACTATGAAGCGTATCATGCCACGTGCTAAAGGTCGTGCAGATCGCATCTTGAAGCGTACTAGCCACATCACAATTGTTGTAGCAACACGCTAAGAGACTAGGAGAAAACAATGGGTCAGAAAGTTCATCCAAATGGTATTCGCCTAGGTATCACCAAGCAGTTTAACTCTACTTGGTTTGCGAATACTAAAGACTTCGCCGACAACTTGTACGGCGATTTCGAAGTACGTCAGTTTTTAACTAAAAAACTGAAAAATGCATCTGTTTCACGTATCGTTATCGAACGTCCAGCGAAAAGCATCCGTGTGACTATTCACACTGCTCGTCCTGGTGTTGTTATCGGTAAGAAAGGCGAAGACGTAGAAAAACTACGTAATGCTATCGCTAAGATGACTGGTACTTCTGCACAAATCAATATCGCAGAAATCCGTAAGCCTGAACTAGATGCTAAATTAGTAGCTGAAGGTATCGCTTCTCAACTTGAACGTCGTGTTATGTTCCGTCGCGCTATGAAGCGTGCAGTACAAAATGCAATGCGTTTAGGTGCTAAGGGTATTAAAGTTCAAGTAAGCGGTCGTTTAGGCGGCGCAGAAATCGCTCGTGCTGAATGGTATCGTGAAGGCCGTGTGCCTCTACATACACTTCGTGCAGATATCGATTACTCAACTGCAGAAGCTCTTACAACTTACGGCATCATTGGTGTGAAAGTTTGGATCTTTAAAGGTGAAGTTCTAGGTAAGCTACCGCTTACTCAAGAAGTTGAAGCACCTTCTAAGCCTAAACGTCGCAGTCGTGGCCCTAAAGCTGCTAAATAGGAGACTCTGATATGTTGCAACCAAAACGCATGAAGTTCCGCAAAATGCATAAAGGCCGTAACCGCGGTCTTGCAAAAGGCGGAAACGTAACTTTCGGCGAATTCGGTCTTAAAGCTACTGGTCGTGGTCGAATTACTGCTCGTCAAATCGAAGCAGCACGTCGTGCTATGACTCGTCACGTTAAGCGTCAAGGTCAAATCTGGATCCGTGTGTTCCCAGACAAGCCGATTACACAAAAGCCGCTTGAAGTACGTCAAGGTAAAGGTAAAGGTAGCGTTGAATATTGGGTTTGCCAAGTACAACCTGGCAAAATCCTTTATGAAATGGCTGGAGTTCCTGAAGAATTGGCACGTGAAGCATTCAGCCTAGCTGATGCGAAACTTCCAATTTCTACAACTTTCGTAACTAAGACGGTAATGTAATGAACGCTAGCGAACTTAAACAAAAAAATGTTGAAGAGCTAAACGCTGAGTTACTTAACCTACTACGTGAGCAATTTAACTTACGTATGCAGTTAAGTACTGGCCAACTAGCACAAACGCATTTAATCAAAAATGTACGTCGCGATATCGCGCGTGTTAAGACCATCCTGAACGAAAAGGCGGGTGTATAATATGAGCACTATTCGTACTGTACAGGGTCGTGTTGTTAGCAACAAAGGCGATAAAACTATCGTTGTTGCAGTAGAACGTAAAGTGAAACATCCGTTATACGGTAAGTTCATCAAGCGTACTACTAAACTACACGCACATGATGAGAATAACGAATGTCAACTAAATGATGTTGTAACTATTCGTGAAACTCGTCCAGTGTCTAAGCTTAAAACTTGGGCATTAGTAGAAGTATTAGTAAAAGCTTAATTTTAAGTTTATACTGATCTTCTTATGATAACGGCCCCTATATAGGGGTCGTTTGTTTTTTAGTCGATTCCCGTTGCTTTTTTCAAAGCCGTGGTGTTATAATGCGCCACCTCTTGAAAGAGAGGGGACTCATTTAATCCATGTTGGGTTAGATGAAATTATTGCGGAGCACTAATAATGATCCAAATGCAGTCTACGTTGGACGTAGCCGATAACTCAGGCGCACGTCGCGTTCAGTGTATCAAGGTCCTAGGTGGTTCGCACCGCCGCTATGCGCGTGTTGGTGATATCATCAAAGTTTCTGTGAAGGAAGCAATTCCTCGCGGAAAAGTAAAAAAAGGTGATGTTCTGAACGCAGTGGTTGTGCGTACTAGGTCAGCAATCCGTCGTACAGACGGTGCAGCTATCCGTTTCGACCGTAACGCAGCTGTTATGCTTAATGCTAACGGCGCGCCGATCGGTACTCGTATCTTTGGCCCAGTTACTCGTGAACTACGTACTGATCAGTTCATGAAAATCGTATCTCTGGCACCAGAAGTACTATAAGGAACGAAAAATGGCAGCTAAAATTTTAAAAAATGATGAAGTTATCGTTGTTGCAGGTAAAGATGCTGGTAAACAAGGCAAAGTTACTGAAGTAAGAGCAGACGGTAAAATATTCGTTGAAGGCGTTAATCTTATCAAGAAACACCAAAAGCCAAACCCACAATTGGGCGTAGCTGGCGGTATTGTTGAGAAAGAAGCAGCTTTAGACGCATCAAACGTGGCACTATTCAACCCTGCAACAAGCAAGGCTGATCGTGTCGGTTTCCGATTTGAAGACGGCAAAAAAGTACGTTTCTTCAAATCTAATAATGAACTTGTTTAATTGGAGTTAACTGTGGCGAAACTGCATGAATACTACAAAGAGACGGTAGCGACTGAACTTAAAACTAAGTTCGGCTATAAATCTATCATGCAAGTCCCTCGGATTGAAAAGATCACCCTTAATATGGGTGTGGGCGAAGCAATCAATGATAAAAAAGTATTAGAAAATGCTGCTGCTGATATGGCTGCAATTTCTGGTCAAAAACCATTGATTACTAAAGCTCGTAAATCCGTTGCTGGCTTTAAAATCCGTGAAGGATATCCTATTGGTTGTAAAGTTACCCTACGTGGCGAGCGTATGTGGGAATTCCTTGAGCGCCTAATCGGCATCTCAATTCCACGTATCCGCGATTTCCGTGGCCTGAACCCTAAATCGTTCGATGGTCGTGGTAACTATAGTATGGGTGTTCGCGAGCAAATCATCTTCCCAGAAATCGATTACGATAAAATCGATAAAATTCGTGGTATGGATATTACTATCACTACTACTGCGAATTCTGATGAAGAAGGTCACGCTCTGCTGACTGCCTTTAATTTCCCATTCCGTAAGTAAGGTAGGGTCATGGCTAAGCAATCAATGAAAGCGCGCGACGTAAAACGCGCGAAGCTAGTAAATAAATATGCTGAGAAACGTGCTGAATTAAAAGCAATCATTTCTGGCGTAAATACTTCAGACGAAGATCGTTGGAATGCAGTTCTTAAATTGCAATCGTTACCTCGTGATTCTAGTGAAAGTCGTCAGCGTAATCGCTGTAACATCACTGGCCGCCCTCATGGCTACCTACGTAAGTTCGGCTTAAGCCGTATCAAACTACGTGAGCACATGATGCGTGGTGAAGTTCCAGGTCTTAAAAAGGCTAGTTGGTAAGTCACTAATTTCGGGAGTATACGAAAATGAGCATGCAAGATCCTATTGCGGATATGCTAACACGCATCCGTAACGGTCAGTCAGCCTCTAAGGTTGCAGTTAAAATGCCTTGTTCTAAGCAAAAAGTTGCATTAGCAGCTGTGCTTAAAGAAGAAGGTTACATTAATGGTTACGCTGTTTCAGGTGAAGTGAAAGCTGAACTTGAAGTGTCTTTGAAGTATTTCGAAGGCAAAAACGTAATCGAAAAAATTGAGCGCGTTAGTCGCCCAGGTTTACGCATCTACAAAGGAAGTAATGATCTTCCTAAAGTGATGGGTGGCTTAGGTGTTGCTATCGTTTCTACTTCTAAAGGCATGATGTCTGACCGTGCAGCTCGTAAAGCTGGCATCGGTGGCGAGATCATCTGCTACGTTTCTTAAGGGGTTATATATGTCTCGTGTTGCTAAAGCACCCGTTGCCATCCCTGCAGGCGTAGAGATCTCTCTAAATGGTCAGGAAATCACTGTTAAAGGCGCTAAAGGCACTTTAACTGCTGTTGTTAATTCATCTGTTGTTCTTACAATCGCTGATGAAAAAGTTTCTTTTGGTCCTGTTGAAGGCGTAAAAGATGCTTGGGCTCAAGCTGGTACAGCTCGTGCTAACGTTAACAACATGGTTAAAGGTGTAGCTGAAGGTTTTACTAAAACTCTTCAACTAAATGGTGTTGGTTACCGTGCAAACGTTAAAGGTTCTGATGTGAACCTAACGTTAGGTTTCTCACATCCTGTAGTATATAACCTTCCTGAAGGTGTTACTGCAGTTTGCCCAAGCCAAACTGAAATTGTTATTACTGGCGCTGACAAACAATCTGTTGGTCAAGTTGCAGCTAACATTCGTGCATTCCGTCCGCCTGAACCTTATAAAGGTAAAGGTGTTCGTTATTCTGATGAAGTTGTGCGTCGTAAAGAAGCCAAGAAAAAGTAGGGTAATACTATGGATAAGAAATCTGCACGTCTTCGTCGCGCAACTCGCGCACGTAAGAAAATGCAAGAATTGGGTGCTACACGTTTAGTGATTAACCGCACTCCAAGCCATACTTATGCACAGGTTATTACACCGAATGCGGAAGTATTGGTTTCTGCTACAACAACAGAAAAAGCAGTTCGTGAAATGATCAGCTATGGTGGTAACGTTGAAGCAGCTAAAGTAATCGGTAAACTGATTGCTGAGCGAGCTATCGAAAAAGGCGTTACTAAAATTGCTTTCGATCGTTCAGGTTTCCAATATCACGGTCGTGTTGCAGCACTAGCTGACGCCGCTCGTGAAGCTGGCCTTCAGTTCTAAGGCAGGAGTAGGAAATGTCTAAAGTTGAAAACCAAACAGGTGATCTGCAAGAGAAATTAATTGCAGTTAACCGTGTTTCAAAAGTTGTTAAAGGTGGTCGTATCTTCAGTTTCACTGCTCTTACAGTAGTGGGTGACGGTAACGGTCGCGTTGGTTTTGGTTATGGTAAAGCACGTGAAGTTCCAGCTGCTATTCAAAAAGCAATGGAAAAAGCGAAACGCAATATCGTAAGCATTGAACTAAATGGTGTGACTCTTCAACATCCAATTAAGGGTCGTCATTCTGGTTCTAAAGTATTCATGCGTCCAGCATCAGCTGGTACAGGTATCATTGCCGGCGGTGCAATGCGTGCAGTACTAGAAGTTGTAGGCATCCATGACGTACTTTCTAAATGTTACGGTTCTACTAACCCAATTAACGTTGTACGAGCTACAATTGGCGCGCTTACTGGTATGTCATCACCAGAACAAATCGCTGCTAAACGTGGTCTACCTGTTAAAGAAATTCTGGGGTAATAAACCATGGCTAAAATTAAAGTAACTCAAACTAAAAGTGCAATCGGTCGTTTACCTAAACACCGTGCGACACTTGTTGGTTTAGGCCTTCGTAAAATCAACCACACTGTTGAATTGGAAGATACAGCATGTGTACGTGGTATGATTAATAAAGTAGCTTACATGATTAAAGTGGAGGAAGCGTAATGTTTTTAAATACTCTATCTCCAGCAGCTGGTTCTAAGCCAAGCGCTAAACGTGTAGGCCGCGGTATCGGTTCTGGTCTAGGCAAAACTTGTGGTCGTGGTCACAAAGGTCAAAAATCTCGCTCAGGCGGCGGTATTCGACCTGGTTTTGAAGGCGGTCAAATGCCTTTGAAACAACGTCTACCTAAATTCGGTTTCACTTCACGTAAGCAGCTAGTAACAGCTGAAGTACGTTTAAATGAAATCGCTAAAGTTGAAGGTGATGTTGTTGATTTAAACACACTTAAAGCAGCTGGTCTTGTTACTAAAAACATCCAGTTTGTTAAAGTTGTTTTATCTGGTGAAATCACTCGACCAGTTACTATTCGTGGCATTAAAGCTACGAAAGGTGCTGTTGAAGCGATTGTTGCTGCAGGCGGTCAAATCGAAGGATAGTACAAATGGCTAAAAAACCAGGATTGGAAACGAATAAATCTCAAGGTGGCTTATCAGAATTGAAAAGTCGTTTATGGTTCGTGTTAGGTGCAATTATTGTATTTCGCGCAGGATCTTTTGTTCCGATCCCTGGTATTGATGCCTCTGTACTTGCTACGCTTTTTGACTCGCAAAAGGGTACCATCTTAGAAATGTTTAACATGTTCTCTGGTGGTGCGCTTGAGCGTGCGTCTATTTTTGCGTTGGGTATTATGCCGTATATTTCGGCCTCTATTATCATACAGTTATTAACTGTTGTTAATCCTACACTTGCCGAATTGAAAAAAGACGGTGATGCAGGACGACGTAAAATTAGCCAGTATACCCGTTACGGAACATTGTTCTTAGGTACTTTCCAGGCTATTGGTATTGCAAAAGGCTTACCTAACATGGTTGATGGACTTGTCCATAATCCAGGGTTAAGTTTTTACTTTACTGCTGTAGTTAGTTTAGTAACTGGTACTATGTTCTTAATGTGGTTAGGTGAACAAATTACCGAACGCGGTATTGGTAATGGTATCTCAATATTAATTTTTGCAGGTATTGTTGCTGGTATGCCGCCAGCTATCGGACAAACGGTTGAGCAGGTTATCGATGGTAACCTTCACGGCCTGTTATTGTTAGTGTTAGCTGGTGTTGTTTTTGCTGTTACATACTTTGTTGTATTTGTAGAGCGCGGTCAGCGTAGAATTGTGGTAAACTACGCAAAACGCCAACAAGGACGACGTGTTTTTGCAGCTCAAAGCACGCATTTACCGTTAAAGCTTAATATGGCCGGTGTTATTCCAGCTATTTTTGCTTCGAGTATAATTTTGTTTCCTGGAACGCTTGCACAATGGTTCGGTCAGAATGAAAGTTTATCTTTCCTTACTGACATTTCCTTGGCTCTACAGCCAGGACAACCTTTGTATGTAATGCTTTATGCAGCAGCAATTATCTTCTTCTGTTTCTTCTATACAGCGTTGGTATTTAACCCACGTGAAACGGCAGATAACTTGAAGAAGAGCGGGGCGTTCATCCCAGGTATTAGACCAGGCGAACAAACTTCAAGGTATATAGACAAAGTAATGTCACGATTAACTCTAGCGGGTTCTTTGTATATTACATTTATTTGTTTAGTACCATTGTTCATGACACAAGCTATGGGTGTGCAGTTCTACTTCGGTGGTACGTCATTACTTATTATGGTTGTGGTAATCATGGACTTTATGGCTCAAGTTCAAACCCATATGATGTCTCATCAATATGGTGATGTTCTTAAAAAAGCTAATTTAAAAGGCTACGGTCGCTAAATTAGTTTGAGCATGTCCTATAACAGTTACGGAGTAAGAAATGAAAGTTCGTGCATCTGTTAAAAAGATTTGTCGTAATTGCAAAGTGATCAAACGTCACGGCGTAGTACGCGTAATCTGTGTTGAACCAAAGCATAAACAACGCCAAGGTTAGACAATAATAGAAACTTGGGCTAGATTTATTAATCTATTCCCAAGTTTCTATTGCAATACATCTCTCTTCTGAGTATCCTTACGGGCTTTTCGAAGAGTGCAAAATTTTTTTAAACCCTTAATTGGAGTGGTATAGTGGCCCGTATAGCCGGCATTAACATTCCTGATCAAAAGCATACAGTCATTGCCCTGACTGGTGTTTTCGGTATTGGTGCAACACGTGCGAAAGCAATCTGTGCTGCAACTGGTATCGCTGAAACAGCTAAGATCAGAGAGCTAGAAGAAGCTCAACTAGAACTTCTTCGCGAAGAAGTAGGTAAATACACTGTAGAAGGTGACCTACGTCGTGAAGTAAGTATGAATATCAAGCGTCTGATGGACCTCGGTTGTTACCGTGGTATTCGTCACCGTCGCAGCTTACCTCTACGTGGTCAACGCACTAAAACAAATGCGCGCACCCGTAAAGGTCCGCGTAAAGCTATCAAGAAATAGGAGCTGACGAGTAATGGCTAAAACTCCAACTCGCGCTCGTAAGCGCGTTAAAAAGCAAGTTGCTGACGGTATTGCACACGTTCATGCTTCTTTCAATAACACTATTGTGACAATCACAGATCGCCAAGGTAATGCTTTATCTTGGGCAACTGCAGGCGGCTCAGGCTTCCGTGGTTCTCGTAAGTCAACTCCATTCGCTGCGCAGGTTGCTGCTGAGCGTGCTGGTGAAATGGCTAAAGAGTACGGTCTGAAAAACTTAGAAGTTATGGTTAAGGGCCCTGGTCCTGGTCGTGAATCTTCTATTCGTGCATTGAATGCGATTGGTTATAAAATTACTAACATCACTGATGTTACACCAATCCCTCACAATGGTTGTCGTCCACCTAAAAAGCGTCGCGTATAACGTTTTTAGGAATATTGGAGAAAGAACATGGCTAGATATTTGGGCCCAAAGCTCAAGCTTAGTCGTCGTGAAGGTACAGATCTTTTCTTGAAAAGTGGCGTACGCGCGATTGAATCTAAGTGTAAAATTGATAACGCACCTGGTGTACATGGTGCTCGTAAACCTCGTCTATCTGACTACGGTTTACAACTACGTGAAAAGCAAAAAGTTCGTCGTATGTACGGTGTACTTGAAAAGCAATTCCGTAACTTATATAAAGAAGCTGCTCGTCTAAAAGGCAACACTGGTGAAAACCTACTTGCTTTATTAGAAGGCCGTCTAGATAACGTTGTTTATCGTATGGGCTTTGGTTCAACTCGTGCGGAATCGCGCCAGTTAGTAAGCCACAAAGCAATCGTTGTAAACGGTAAAGTTGTAAATATCCCTTCTTACAAAGTGAAAGTTAACGATACAGTTAGCATTCGCGAGAAGGCTAAGAAGCAAGCTCGTATCGCTTCAGCTCTTGAAATTTCAGAGCAGCGTGAGAAAGCATCTTGGGTTGAAGTTGACAGTAAGACACTTGAAGGCGTTTTCAAACGTGTTCCTGAACGTTCTGATCTGTCTGCAGACATCAACGAACAGCTTATTGTTGAACTTTACTCTAAGTAAGGTTAACTTCATAAGAGAGGACATACATGCAGGGTTCTGTAACAGAATTTCTAAGACCAAGACTTGTTGATATTGAGCAAATTAGCTCAACACGTGCCAAGGTAACACTTGAACCGTTAGAGCGTGGCTTTGGTCACACTCTAGGTAATGCTTTACGTCGTATTCTACTTTCTTCTATGCCAGGTTGTGCTGTAACAGAAGTTGAGATCGACGGCGTACTCCACGAGTACAGCAGTAAAGAAGGCGTTCAAGAAGATGTTCTTGAAATTCTTCTTAACTTGAAAGGTCTTGCAATCAAACTTGAAGGCAAAGACGAAGCGTTACTAACTTTAACTAAGTCAGGTACAGGTCCTGTATTGGCAGGTGACATCACTCATGATGGTGATGTTGAGATTATTAATCCAGAACACGTGATTTGTAATTTAACCGGTCAAGCAGATATCAGTATGCGTATTCGTGTTGCAAAAGGTCGTGGTTACGTACCTGCTTCTGCACGTGTACACGCTGATGATGAAGAGCGCCCTATCGGTCGTTTGCTTGTTGATGCTGCATTCAGCCCTGTAAGCCGTATTGCTTACAATGTTGAATCTGCTCGTGTTGAGCAACGTACTAACCTTGATAAGTTAGTAATCGATATGGAAACTGATGGAACATTAGATCCTGAAGAAGCTATTCGTCGTTCTGCTACAATTCTGGCTGAACAGCTTGATGCTTTCGTTGATCTTCGTGATGTAACGGAACCAGAGCAGAAAGAAGAGAAACCAGAGTTCGATCCGATACTGCTACGTCCTGTTGATGATTTAGAACTTACTGTTCGTTCAGCTAACTGCCTAAAAGCAGAAGCAATTCACTATATTGGTGATCTTGTTCAGCGTACTGAGGTTGAGTTACTTAAAACGCCTAACCTTGGTAAGAAATCTTTAACTGAAATTAAAGATGTTCTAGCTTCACGTGGTCTTTCTCTAGGTATGCGCCTAGAAAACTGGCCGCCTGCAAGTATTGCGGACGAATAGTAAACACTAGTCAAAAGATTTTTGTAAGAAGGATAAGTTCATGCGCCATCGTAAGAGTGGTCGTCAACTAAATCGTAACAGTAGCCACCGTCAGGCTATGTTCCGTAATATGGCATGTTCTTTAGTTAGCCACGAGATCATTAAAACGACTCTGCCTAAAGCTAAAGAATTACGTCGTGTAGTTGAGCCTCTAATTACACTTGCTAAAACGGATAGCGTAGCTAACCGTCGTCTAGCATTTGCTCGTACCCGCAGCGATGAAGTTGTAGGTAAACTATTTAAAGAATTAGGCCCACGTTTCGAAAACCGTTCAGGCGGTTATACTCGAATCTTAAAATGTGGTCTACGTACTGGCGATAAAGCTCCTATGGCTTACATCGAACTAGTAGATCGTCCAGCTGTTGAAGCTGCTGACGAAGAATAGTATTAGAAGCCAGAGCTCACGCTCTGGCTTTTTTATTGCTCTTAATTATCCTTTGAATAATT
>Ga0209291_1001017_pt1 | contig 26003 bp, 23 predicted proteins | sample GOMGulsemesocosm_FD_184633 | JGI IMG/M metagenome (GOLD analysis project Ga0209291, IMG submission 184633) | Methane-oxidizing microbial communities from mesocosms in the Gulf of Mexico - GOM9B Gulf of Mexico (SPAdes) (version 2) | ecosystem: Environmental > Aquatic > Marine > Cold seeps...
AGAACAAGCAAAACCGATTACGGCCCTCCTCTTTTGCACGATACATTGCACTATCGGCATGTTTCAATAGTTCTTCACGGGATACTCCATCTTGTGGGTAAATGGCACACCCCACACTTGTCGTCATTATGAGTTCACGTGAATTAATATCAAGCGGCGTATTTAAACTATTAACCAAGCGCTGCGCAATCCGATAAACATCAGCCTGCTCTGTCACATCATTAAGCAACACCACTAATTCATCGCCGCCAATACGTGCAATGGTGTCAACATCGGATAAACATTGAGAAAATATGTCAGCGACCATGCACAACACTTGATCCCCTACCGAATGCCCTAAAGAATCATTAACACGCTTAAAGTGGTCAAGATCGATAAATAGAACAGCTAATTGCGTGCTATGTGCATTAGCTTGCAATAGAGCAGCATCGAGGCGATCGTAAAATAATTGTCGATTGGGGAGCTTAGTCAAAGGATCGTAATAAGCGAGGTGTTCAATCATCGTTTCAGAGTTCTTACGCTCCGTTATATCATTAAAAATTCCAGCGTAAAGTACCGTTTGATTAACAGGTTCTTTAATACGCGTTATCGTTAACCATTCTGGGTAGACTTCACCGTTTTTTCGGCGGTTCCATATTTCCCCCTGCCAACGACCATGCTGATCAATGGTAGCCCACATCGCCTCATAAAATGCTTTGCCATGTTGACCAGAACTAATAATGTTGGCTGGCTGACCAATAACCTCCTCTTCTGTGTAACCTGTCAGCATACTAAAAGCGGGATTCACTGACTGAATAATTGAGTTTCCATCAGCCACCATAATACCGTCGTCAGATGCCTCAATAAGCGCATGCGCCATGTGTAAATTGAACTCTTTCTCTTTTAATGAAGCTTCACTGTTAGCTAAAGCGGTGCGTAAACGGCTAACATAGCTTTGTTCAATGCGGTTTAAAATATCAGAAAATGAAATAATACCAATTAAGGTGCCATCATCGTCATCAACCCCTAAATGCCTAATATGACGCTTCTCCATGAAGGAACGAATTGACAATAAACTCATACCTCGGGGCACAGTAATAAGCGGCTTGCTAATAGCGTCGTCTAATGAAATGTTAAGCTGATTTAATGCGATTAACCTCACTACATCACGTTCGGTCAACAAACCAATGGGCTTTTTATTATCAACAATAACGAGGGCATCGCATTGATGCCCTCCCATATGCTTAATCGCATCACTGAGCGTGCCAGCCACATGAAATTCGAGCTGCCGGCGTTCAGGTAAAATGGTTTGAACTTGCGTCATACTCAAAAACAAGGTGGCATCTTGATGAATAACTACGTCACTTTGGGACAGAACCCCCACCAGCGTCGATTCGTCATCAATGACGACTAAATGCCGAACGTTATTGCGCTTTAACTCCAACGTTGCATCATTGAGTGATGCAGTAACATTGATAGTAATAACCTCAGTCGACATGAATTGTTCAATTTCATGATCGAAGGTGCTTAATTGATGAATATTTACTTTTAGCGCATCGGCTTCGGTCCATATTCCAATTGGTTTGTTATTTTCTGTAATAATTATCGAACTGCAATGACGCTGATGCATCAACTTTGTAGCATCGCGTAAACTGTTTTTACGGCTACAAGTGACCACTCTACGTTCGACAATGTTATCTAATGTGTTTTCATTCATAAGTATCGCATGGCGACTACTAAACCATTATGCCCAAATTCAATATGATTGAATCGATGCTATCACAGTCATTAATACAATTTTCACAAACACAAGCTAACGTTGATTTACATCAATTTTATTAGTTTTATTAAAACCTTCATCCAAAAGTATTATAGACAAACTACCTTAAAGGTTAGTCATAGCGTCAGCTTGAAGGCTTCTTTGTAGCGCCTCGATAAACTTAAACGCTTGCCATCAAGTAATGCAATTTCACTGTCGCCATTACCTGTCGGCGTAATGGATTCGATATTCACAAGGTTTACGGCAAAAGAACGATGAATTCTGCAAAAGCCATGAGAACTAATTTGCTCAACTAACTTAGTTAATGTCGCGCGCATGGGATAAATTCGCCCTTTGCTATGTAAGTTTACATAATTACCAGACGATTCAAGCCATTCAATGTCTTTCACGTTAACAATAAATTCTTTACCCAACTTCTTCACCAACAAACGATCAAATTGTTGGCTAATGCTGTCATCTTCACTCTCAGCGACGGGATTAGCTTCACCTTGCAGCCGACTAAAAATAAATTCATAAGATTGAACGAAAGCAATAAAACCAATGAAACTCCATAAGTCTTTACGATATTCATAAAGCAATTCAAACCACAGATCACCAAAGTCGTAATTTGATCCCATGTAGCTATACACCCCTTCTCTAATGAGTACCATTCCTGCCACATGAAGCAATGAGAAAATGACTGAGCTAAGAACAATAATGAAGACCGACCGGGTAATATTCGCCCACCCCAAATGGCATTTTTTTAACATGATGATGATTAATGGAAAGAGTAACAACGCGCTAATGGCACTAGATATTTCCCAAACAAAAGGTTCCCACAACCCAAAGGACATGGTTTGTGAATTACGCGTCGCTTCCATGATCGTCGACGTCGCTGAAATAGTGCCACTGATCAAAAACAACAGGATTAGGGTCCCTATTTCATAAGGTAATTTATATTGCTGGAAATGGTTTAATTTACTCATCGCGATAGATTACTCACTTAACATCAAAAATGAAGAATACTCATTGTTATTTCATCACATAATACTGCCGCTTGTCCCTATTTATTGTTAATACAACACTTTAGTAATGATCTTGATTCTATAAGTCGACACTATACTCACATCCGAAACACCAATAAAGAAACCTTATGTCTTTTAATACCGATACTATAGTTAAGTATTTACGCCAATCATTTACGCCCAATACAATCGATATGCCCACTCGCAGATACGACCTCGACTGGTTGCGTGTCTTAGCCTTTGGTTTACTCATTTTATTTCATAGCGGCATGTTTTACGTCGAAAACTGGGGGTTTCACACTAAGAGTATTTACCGTTCTCAAACTTTAGAAAGTGTCATGTTATTGATATCACCTTGGCGCATGGTGGTGCTATGGTTTATTGCGGGCATTGCCATAAAATTTGTTGCCGCTAAAGTATCGACTGCGCGTTTTGTTTACCAACGCTCAATGCGATTACTCATCCCTTTATTTTTCGGTATCTTATTTGTAGTGCCTCCCCAGTTATACGTTGAGATGACCCAAAACGGTGATTTAAACCTTAACTTTTGGCAATTCATGGAAGCCTTTTTTATCTTAGATAACGAAGTCTTTGCAAAGTACTCACCCGGAATTTGGCCGCATATCGATGTTAACCATCTATGGTTTTTACGTTCTTTATGGAAATATTCATTAGCCATAATCATCTTAATGCCGTTACTAAACGCCCCGTGGTTATCTGCATTACTACATAAACTATTTAATCAATCACTCATACTGATCATTGGCATTTTTACAATTCCGCTGTTTATTATTGAACTGTCATGGCCAGAGGACTATTCACGATATGCCATTGGTTTTACTGCCATGTTGTTTGGCTATTTCATCGGTTGGTCACCACGCTTTTGGCAACAAGTGACGCAGCACAGATTTAAACTATTAACAGCGTTAGTTGTTAGCGCCATCATCTTAATAATTTTTTATAATACCGTGTGGTTAAACCCAGACAATAAACCACCTTGGTTAACGGTTGTTGGACTATTGAACTATAGCGCCATGCGTATTTTTGGGGTGTTTACTGTCTTTGGGTTTGCCCATCATTATTTAAACCGTCCTTCAAAACGACTGAGCTATTTTAATGACGCGGTTTACCCTTTTTACATTTTGCATCAAACATTCATTATAGTGATCGGCTTTCAGTTAACATCGCTTTCATTAGGCCCAGTTATTGAACCCATCTTACTCATTTCATTAACCACGTTAAGCTGCTTTATGAGTTTTGAAATCATTAAACGCATCGACATATTAAGACCTTTTTTTGGATTGGCAATACAAAAAACCTATCCTAAAGTCATCACCTTTAGTGCTCAAATAGCATCGTTCATCGCCATGTTATTCATTGGACTCGAAATATTATTATAAAAGAAGTCGTCTTTTTTCTAGTCCACACGTCTTACTAACAAAGCCCCATCAACATGGGGCATTTGTTTAATTAATGAGACTACCTATGAACGATTTACCTAACATTGCCGAAAACGCATTTAACATCCCATCACTTTCACAACTCGGCGCCAATGAAGAACTCACTCATGCTCCTCGCATTCTATTGCTATATGGCTCATTACGAGAGCGCTCTTTAAGCCGTCTTGTTGTTGAAGAGTCAGCACTAATATTGCAAAAACTCGGTTGTGAAACTCGAATATTCAACCCTCAAGATTTACCCATGGCAGACAGTCAATATGACTCACACCCAAAAGTAGAAGAGCTTCGCCATTTAATGACATGGTCTGAAGGGCAAGTTTGGTGCTCTCCAGAAAAACACGGCGGGATGTCAGGCATTATGAAGAACCAAATAGATTGGGTACCACTGGCACTAGGCGCAGTACGCCCGACTCAAGGAAAGACCTTAGCTGTGATGCAAGTGGAAGGAGGCTCACAGTCATTTAACACCGTCAATCAACTGCGTATCTTAGGCCGCTGGATGCGCATGTTAACCATCCCTAATCAATCATCTGTAGCTAAAACCTGGCAAGAGTTCGATGGTGATAATCGCATGAAAGATTCACCCTACTACTCACGCATTGTAGATGTTTGTGAAGAACTGGTGAAATTCACACTATTAACACGCACAAAAGCAGACTACCTTGTTGACCGTTACTCAGAGCGTAAACAGGCGAGTTAAATAGCTAATAAAAAAGGGCCATGTTCAGATAAATAACATGGCCCTCCTGATATAACATATTGTCCCACGTACATGTCTAAGTTATTGACAGTCAGTGCGTTTAATCGGTTTATTTTCATAGCCATACACAGTGCCATCTTTATCACGTTGGTAATGACAACAATCATCAAATACTTTTTTCAATCGCTCTCTACTCTTTTGCACACGAGATTTTAGGGTGGAATAGCTCACGCCAATTTCTCGGGCATAATCTTTTTGAGATTGCTCATTTATATCGATAGCTGTTAACAGTGTGGCGTCTTCCTGTGGAAGCGCCTTAATAAAAGGCTGCACACATGCTGATATAGCTAGCCTTACAGTGTTAGCACTATTTTCATCTTCAACAACGTCTATTTCAGATGATTCAAGTCGACGTCCATTTTTGCGATAGAAATCGATAATGGCATTATTAGCCACCTGAAATAACCACGATTTAACACTATTCTTATCTTTTATAGAAGCCAAGTTTTGATGCGTTTTAAGCAAAATTTCTTGCAGCACATCCTCAACATCATCAACATTCGATATCTTTGCATGCACAAACCGCTTTAGCGCGGCGCTATAATCAAGCCAAATATCTTCTACTTTCATTCTCATCTCTACCTTTTGTTACTCTGAGCTAAACTACACTCTGATCTAAATTACACTTTATTCAGGCTCTAAGTAAGACGAAGTCCATCAAAAATAGACGAAATTATTTAAATTAATATCTCACCTACTCTCTATATCGTAGTAGGTCCATAATAGAGTTTTTTTGATATGTTCTAATAGGAACTACAATTGAAAGCACCAAAATGGCGTAGGTCAAACACCCACTAAACAATAGGGACCATTGAATGCTCAACTTTTGCAGGATCATAAGCTCCAACAGTTCTCGATTTAGTATCAAAATGGCAAAAACACTGAGGACTGCACCAATAAATAACGCGCTATATCTGAAAATAATAAACTTGGCTATCTCGATTGCATTCGCCCCCAACGCCCTCATAATGCCAAACCGTATTTGTTGCTGGCGGAGCATCAAATGACTTTGATAATAGAAACTAGTACACAGTAAAAATATAACCATTGTAGACATTATAATAGCCAGATTGAGCAATGTAATTTGTATATGATTAGCCTCATTAAGTTGCTCTCCAACAGCTGGCAAAACCTTATATTTTCCCTGTATGTTTAATCCAGACAGTAGGGAATTTATTTCACCTTCAAAATTTTCAAGTTTCTCTGTTTCTATGTAGCCAAATAATTTTCTATAAGAAGGAGTTACATCATGTACAAAATGCACATAAACAACAGGTTCATTTGAATATTCCCCGCCTAAATGAGGTAAGTTTTTAACCTTGCCAATGACTGGTAGCGAGATTCGATCTAACAATCCTACAACGGTGACTTTGTGTTGCTTAGTGTTATCTCCTAAGCTTTTTTGCAAAATATTCGTTGCCGTTTCATTTAAAATCAAGCCGTCAGTAATTTTTGCATCATCAAAATAACTTACTTTAGCCTTCACACTTTCAAAATAAGAAGATGATACGTACATTAATCTAACAGGTAAATTTATTAACTCTTTAACCTTTAACGAAAATAACGATTTATTATTACCAACAAATGACTGATCAGCCCATGACACCTGCACATCATTATCGGAACCCCCGACCATTAGATCACTCTCTAAATCAATATTTGTTGCTCCCTTAAACGTAATTTCAAACTCAGTAATAGGCTCAGGAAATTGATAAGACATGCGATGTTTTAATGAAGTGACTAACATATTAACTGTGATTAAAATCGTTAGCAGTGTACATAACAATTGCAAAAATATTAGCGAGTACATTCCAAAAGACTGAACTTTACTCCCCATTTTAGCACTCGCTCGACTAAACAAACTTTTAGCCGACAAACTAATTAGCGGTGCGCAAGCACACAATAGAATAAAACTAACGGTAACCATTGATGCAATAATAAAATAGTGCATGTCTATCTGTAGAGTTCGCCCTAAATAATGCTGATAGGTCGGTTGGTTTTTAATGAATGAACTGAGCAAAAAATACAATCCACTCCCAGTTAAACACACAGCAAGGATTATTGGATATTGCTCTGTAATAATCTGCTTAAAAAGATCTTTCCTACTTGCTCCTACAACTTGCCTAATCCTAAACTCATCAAGCCTAGTCGCTATTCTATTAGCTGATACATTGAAAAAATTAAAATAGCATAAAAATCCAAAAACAATCACCAGTGATGAAATCAGCATCCATTGCTCTTCAATAGCCGTTTTAAGTTTTGGTGAAAATTCAACACCCGATATTACCCACATCTCTTTATTGCGCTCAAGAAAATTCACTTTTGATTGAGATACTGAGTGCTTTAATAATTGCTTCTCTATTGCTTGACTACTTATAGGTAAGCGGGATGAAATCAGCGCAAAATAAATAGGAAAAGAATCAGTGATGGCTTTAAACTGGCTAATCTTTTCTGCGGATAACGGAGGTTTAATTCGAAAAGGAAGTGTATTAATCAGGTGTGACTGCGCCAATACAAGATCTGGATTATGTTGACCAATCCTTTTCATTGATGAAGGAATTACACCGACGACGTTATATGTCTGGCTGCCATTACGGCTCGAAATTAAATAAGGAGACACGGATGTTGCTTTCAGTGCTTTCCAAATGTCTTCACTAACTAAAACAGAGTTTCCTTTGAAGAACTTTTCTCCAATCAAGTCAGATAACACAGTCATTTCTACAAATGATGAGTCAACATATGCCACTTCCAATACTTCGTTGGCCTGTTCATTAATTTGAAATTTACTACTTTTAAAACCTATTTTAGCTATCGATTCTATGGCACTAATTTTTCGTAAGTTTTCTAGCTTTTTTCCACTAATGGCAACAAAATCACCTTGTGAATTCTTTCTACCAACCGTTTTATAAAAAGTACCCTGTTCTGCTATCCAACCTGGTGTAGAAATATTTACAATACTCTCAATTTGAATAGCCGTGCCAGTTATGGCAATAAAGAAACCAAAACCTAGTACCAAGGTTACCCATTGCAACTTGGACGACTTCCATTTTCTTAAACCATATAACAGGTCCGATAAATTCATAATATTCCCAAGGCTTAACAAGCAATATTACCGTCTATTATTTCAATTGTACGCTTAGCTTGTTGCGCAATGGCATCGTCATGGGTAATTAAAATAATCGTTTTCCCTAACTTGTTAAGCTGCTTTAATATCTCAACAATATTTTTGCCATTCAATGAATCCAAGTTTCCTGTTGGCTCGTCTGCCAGAATTAGATCGGGGTTAGTAATTAACGCACGGGCAATAGCAATTCTTTGTTGTTGTCCCCCTGAAAGTTGGTCGGGGTAAGCATCATATTTATCTAATAAGCCCACTTGCGCTAATACTGAGTTAACACATTCCTTTTTATTACATTTAACATTGGCGTATTTTAAAGGGAGTGCGACATTCTCAGCCACGGTCATATCACCAATAAGATTAAAATTTTGAAAGATCCAGCCAAGTGTCTTATTTCTTATTTGGCTCTTTTGTTTCTCAGTGATCGATTTAACGCAGTTTCCATTTAAAAAGTATTCGCCATTGTCATAATCTTCCAATAAACCAATAATCGACAGTAAGGTGGATTTACCACTGCCCGAAGCGCCTTTAATTGCTACAAAATCGCCTTTAGCAATATCAATATCGATTCCAGATAACACATTGTTTGACTCAAAATGTTTTGTCAAAGCGCTAATTCTTATTAACGATCCCTTCATGTGAAAATTACACCTACATTAATAAACAAACTATTCATTTCTCTTTCCTACATAAAATTCAAATAGTTGAATATCTTTATGAGTTTCAAGCATGGATCTTATTTTGAAATCTTCTTCTTTAAATGGGGATTTATTCATAATCCAAGGAACGACAACAAAATAAAGTACCGAATATCGGCTAGAATCTATTTTCTTGGACAGTTCGGGGAAATGTTTTGGTATGTCGACATTAATGTCATCAGTATGATGGCGAAGAAAAGTAGCGGGGAATGAATCGCCGAAAAGTTTTAAAGTCTTAGGCTTTGAAATAATAGTTTGAGTTTTATGATCATAAATAAGCAATGTTGGAAATGGCATGCGTCCGCCATCGGTATCTCCAATAACATCTATATAAAATTTTTCCATATCATCATGAGGGATGTTTATCTCCTCCCCAAACACAGTATGATTAAGCGCTAAAGCACAAATGAAAAACAGGCACCGAGTAGCCATTGATGACATTATAAATCCCTTTATTACAACGTAATTCCAATAAATTGTGCTCAGTAAAATTACATACTAGATTGTGTATGTCAACAATGCTTCAGTCATTAATGGAGCGATTACTTCCCTTTCACTAAGTCACAGTAAGAAGGAAATAGTCGCTTCTTAATTAACTTAAATCTTACCCTGCATTTCTTTAATCATCTTTTCGGCATTTGCATTACTTGGGTTCAACGCTAACGATTTTTTATACCATTTGATAGATTGTTTAAAATCACCACTGGCTTTAACGGCCTCCCCTAAACTGTCAAAGGCGTTCGCATCGGTTGGATAAAATGCCGTGTAGACAGAGAAAAGACTAATAGCTGCTTTAATGTTTTTCTGTCCTAATGCGCCATAACCTGCACGGTTTAAAGCATTTGCTGTTAAGAATCGTGATGTCGGTTTTTTCTGGCGCCATGCTTTATAAGCCTTTAATGTTTCTTTTAAGCCATCAGTTAGTGCAACTTCAAAGGGCATTTTTTCGTTATCCCCCAATTTACGCATCGCAAAGTTTTCGAGATTGACGCCATCACGATATTTCACTAGATAAAGCTGTTGATCATTAGGATTAGTTTTAACGCCTACAGTGTTTAACCTCTCATCTAATGCAAACTTACCATCGCCTTGATAATACATTGCGCTCTCAAACCGACTACCACCTAAGCTTAAAGGGTCTGAATAGACTAACTCTTCGCCGCGTTGTTCAACAGTTACGACTTGATCAAAAGGTGATATATAACGGCCAATGATTGAGTTTTTATCGGCAATTGATAATTCACTTGCCGCTTGACGGGGCTGATGCCAGCTTAACGTTTTAACCACCTGCTTAATTAACGCATGAACCGCAGGATTACGCTGAGCAGTATTGGCATTGATAAACACCATAATGCCTTTTCCGCCTTCCATACTAGCCATAACTTGGCCACCAGTGCCTGTATTGGAGCCACCGTGTGAAAACCAATCTATATTGCCATTACCTTCGAGGCGCATCCAACCAGCGCCCCAACCACCTGTTTTATCAAGGGTTTCAATATGTGTTGTAATTTTAGCAACGGCTGACGATATCACCGTCGTTTTTTCACCTGCTAGCGCTCGCTGCATTTCAATAGTGAACGTAGCCATATCTTGTGGCGTGCTCCACATGCCTGATGGCGCTATTTGAGGACAAATAGGAATACCATCGCCAATGACGTTTTGTTTCGCGTCATGCACCTTGGCCACATTGGTTAAGAACTTTGGATGACCATGTTGATACATGGTGGTGTTGGTCATGCCCAGTGGCGTGAATAACATATCCTGAGCCAGCTTCTGTAGTGGCTGTCCCGTAATGTCCTCTAACGCAATTTGCACAATTACATAACCGCCGCCGCTATATTCCCACTGAGAGCTTGGTGCGAACATAACTTCAATCGGCTTTTTATAACGTGGTAATTTTAACCCGTTGAGCGTATCTAATGTGGTTGGAATATCATCCCCTAAATGGAAATCTGCATAACCACCTTGGCTCATTCCTGCGGTATGTGACAGTAATTGACGCATCGTGATGGGAGAATTTTTAGTCAGCGGTGATGCTGGCATTTTCCAGCGTTTCAAGTAACGACTGATCGGCGCGTCTAAATCTAACTTTCCTTGCTCTACTAACATCGCAGCAATTGTCGCAGTAATCGGCTTAGAAACGGATGCGGTTGAAAATGCTGTATTTTCATCAATGTATTGCTTGGTGCCAAAGGCCTTTTCTCCGGCGCTGTGACTAAAAATAACTTGGTAATCATCCACCACGGCAAAACTCAGTCCTGACACTTTAAAATATTTCAAAAAAGCATCATAACTGTGCTTAGAACCATCAGGGGCCGTGAATGTGCCAAGCAATGTTTTATAATCTTTGGCTTTTTCATCAAAGGCCATCGTATGCCCTGTATAAAATGCACTACAACTCATGACGGTTACCGCCAATAAACTCGTTTTAACTGTTTTAATAAAGGTCATAATTTTCTGCCATCTCAATAAAGTGAAGCCATAATGATGGAAAATAAAGCATAATTGTGTTGATATTTCCTCAACTGCTCATAGTATTCCTCAATCACTCATGACTATATTGGGAACATTGATATGATAAGAGTCTGTTACATCCACATTGAATTAAAGAGAGTCTTGTTGTGCGTATTTGTTATTTCATCATTGTAAGTTTATTGACTATGGTGCCAATGTTAGTACAAGCCTCGGCTAAGCCGCCCGCTTTCATTACTAGCGCTACTTATTATGTTATCAACGATGACAAGCCTGAATATGCGCAACCTGCACTTGATAAAACAGCATGGCAACATTATGAATTTAATGGTTTTAGGATAAATAAAGACATATCATGGATACAAATAGAATTTGAATTGCCCCAAAAAAACTCTGCATCAGCGCTCTTTAATTACGGTGCCTTTGTCAGCATATTAGGGGCCTTTGAAGCCTATTGGGATGGTCAATTAATTGGTAAAAATGGCATTGTAGGAAACGAGAGAAATAGTGAGATCCCCGGCATCATCGATAAAGCGATGCTTATTCCATCTTCACTGAGCGAGGCCGGAAAACATACATTAAGCCTTCGATTATCTAGTCATCACCTTTCACCAACACAAACACATGGCTCATTTTTTAGTTTGGTCACCGACTATCAATATTTAATCCAACTTCCCTATAAAAAAGCCAGCCGACCACTCATTATGTCCGGCGCCTTATTACTGGTCGCCATATATTCTCTGTTCATCTATTTCACTAGCTTCAAACAACCGAGTCACCTCATTTTTAGCGCGTTATGTTTCACCATTTTATCACTTATGATCGTAGAATCTTGGCGTGGTTTATGGCCTTACTCCTATGATTGGCAAATACCTAGAATGGAGGTTGTACTAGCACTTTCGTGTTTAACCTCGATATTATTTACAGCGTTTTTTGCGTGGTTTTTTACACTATCCATCAAACAAAGAATAGGCTGGTTAGGCGCGGTTGTTATCGCACAATTGATCACTTTGAATTATATCGACGGCTATGACAATCGCAGCTTAATTGTCTTTCTAATTGCTATCGCCTGTGCAACAGGATTATGCCTTAAAGGGCTTATTAGCAAGCAACAACATGCGTCATTAATGCTGGGGGGATTACTGTTATTTATTGCCCCTATTTCAATCAATATTTACGCCTACATGGACCAATACTTTTTCTTATCATTTAGCGCATTGCTGTGTTTAATGCTCTACACACTAGCTCAAAGTATGAAAATAAAACACAAACAACTCATTCAAAGTCAGTTAACCTCTAGCCGTTTAGAGCTTGAATTAGTTAAGCGCAATTTACAGCCTCATTTCATCTTAAATACCCTCACTGCCGTCGAAGAATGGATAGAAGAGTCGCCAGCCACCGCCGTAAAGTTTATTAATGCGCTGGCCGATGAGTTTCGTTTCATGGCAGCAACATCCGCGCAATCGCTAATTACGCTGCAAGATGAAATAGCGCTCTGTCAGTCTCACCTTAAAGTGATGGGGTATCGAACCAATATTAAATATTCATTTAAGATCGACGCTAATCTGCAGAGCGCCGCTATTGCGCCAGGCATATTATTAACACTGATAGAAAATGCAATTTCACATAATAATTATCGCGATGGCAATGTTGAATTCTCATTAGTGCAGATAATTAAACACCAACAACAATCACTGTTATTTCACGCCCCCGTTATCCGTTCAAAGCATCATAAAAAGCCAACCACCGACAACAGCATTCACCTTGGCATCGGTAGCAAATATATTGAAGCCAGACTCACAGAAAGCTTTGGTCAAACTTGGAAGATTAATTCAGTCATAGAAAATGAGCGTTGGAGCATTGATTTATCATTTCCTTTAACGGCACCATGTAATCACACAGCGACAACCAAAGCAGGACACTCACTATGATTAATGCCGTTATTGTTGAAGATGAATTTATGGTCGCCAAACGGCTGACACGTTTTGTAAAACAAGCATTCGCCGATCAGCCATTAAAATTAGTGGTACTTGATACCCTAGACGACGCCGATGACTATCTTGCTAGTCACAATATCGATGTATTATTTTTAGATCTTAACTTACAAGGAAAAGATGGTTTTACGCTATTAAAAGACAAGTTATGTGAAAGTTTTCATACCATTGTTGTTTCCGCCAATAGCGACCGAGCGATCGAAGCCTTCGACTTAGGCGTTCTAGATTTTGTGGCGAAGCCATTTACCCAAGAGCGCATCCAAAAATCAATTAATCGATTACTTGATAAGACCCACGTAGGAATGAGTAAATACCTTACGTATAAGCAACTAGGGCAAACACAATTGCTGCCTATTGAAGAAATAAGTTACTTAAAAGCGGACGGACATTACACCAATATTATCACCACTAGTGAGCAAGAGATTTTACACGATAAAAACCTTGATAAATTACTAGCAACTCTGCCTCAACACTTTATTCGAATTCATCGATCCTATGCCGTTCCACTCAATCAGATGAAATCGATAGAAGCGCAAGCAGGCAGTAAATATTGGCTAAACTTACACAGTGGTGAAAGCTTACCGATTGGCCGTACTCGCGTGGCTCAATTAAGAGAAAAAATGTGTTAGCATCTATGCCATTAGATTCGCAATTTTAAAATACCAAACATGACAAATTCATCATCAAACCTCATTGTCTTAATTGAAGATGATTTAAAGCTCGCCACCTTAATTATCGATTATCTACAGCCCCACGGCTATGTTGTACATCATGCTAGCGATGGAAAACATGGCTTAGCATTAGCGCAAGAAATTCAACCTCAGTTGATTATTTTAGATTTAATGCTCCCGTTAATCGATGGGCTAACTGTGTGTCGAGAATTGCAACAGTGGTATAAGAATTCGCTCCTTATTTTATCTGCCAGCGGCGATAACATGGACCAAGTAGCAGCACTTGAAATGGGGGCCGATGATTATGTATGTAAACCTGTTCACCCTCGTGTATTACTCGCTAGAGTTCGTGCGCTCATTAGGCGCTGTGACACAGCTACCGTCACCGAAGTCCCCCTTTCAGATACTTTAACCTTTAATAACCTCACTATTAACTTGGGACGCCGGCAAGTACTTTTATGCAATAACGAAATAAGGCTCACTGAAACAGAATTTGAATTATTGTGGCTGTTAGCAACAAACCCAGAGCAACCTATGTCACGCGAACGAATAAGCCAGTCATTACGAGGTATTGCCTATGACGGTTTAGATCGCTCTATCGACAATAAGATAGTGTCACTGCGTAAGAAGCTAAATGATAACGCTCAAGTGGCCAAAAAGATCATCACAGTACGGGGTAAGGGCTACTTATTTGTTACCGACCAATGGAATGAGCAATGAAATTAATTAATAAGCCTAGTAACAAATCTCCACGACGCTTTTTAGGCAGTCGTTTACTAAAACAATTTTCAGTGATCTATTTTACACTCATTACGTTATTTTTAATTTGGGTTAAAGTGCTCAACCCTTATCTTTCTGACCTTTTCATTCACAAATTCTTTGCCTCTGAAATCTACGAGGATAAAATTCATGATTATGAAACGGCTATCATTTTGCTAAAGCACATTTACCCGACATTGACATCTGAGCAATTGAAAAACCTGGTGACTGAAAGTAATAATCAATCAAATGTTCCAGTAAAATTAATTCCGATAAAACACTTAAAATTACCTCAAAAGTCGATGGATTTACTGGCTAAAAACAAACCCACCATGCCATTTTACCCCAATGATATTCATTATGAGAAGATAACCCCTGATCTCGTTGCAAAGGTTGGTCCTCGTGTCGATGGATATATAACTCGTAATTATAGAAGCGTTGCCATCTTGCTCAAGCATATTTATCCCACAAAAACACCGCAACAATGGCAAGATCTCATTGTTGAAAATAATAAAACATCCAATGTTCCAATAGAAATCATTCCACTCGCATCTTTAAAATTACCTAAAAAATCGATGGTATTATTAGCTCAAAACAAACCAACAGTACCATCTATTTCTGATGATATTCATTTTGAAATGATTACACCTGACTTAGTGGCAAAAATAGGTCCTATGGGGGTAAAAGGAGACGCTGATTTTGCTTATAGTATTATCGAATATTCTCCGCTAATAGTCCTTGGCGCATTCACTCTATTGTGGGTCTTAGCAATACAATATAGGCTAATTATTCTTGAAAACTCAGTCACTAGCTACAGTCACGGGAATTTCAAGAGCCGCGCGACGACAGGTTTTTGGAAACTGGGTAACCTTAACTTTACTTTCAACCAAATGGCCGAACGCCTAAACCGACTATTTAAAAGCCAACAGCAGCTGACTAACGCGGTTTCACATGAGTTGCGATCTCCCATCAGCAGACTGCGCTTTCAATTAGAAATGCTGCAAAGCGCACCTGACAAAGAAACACGACAGGGCTATGCTCTTGGTATGTCTGATGACTTAGATGATATGGATAACCTTATTCATGAGCTGCTCAATTACACCAACTTAGAAAGCAAAGAGCCTTTAAACCAATGGGAAGAAGTCGATTTATCACAATGGATTAAAAGCCAACAACAACATCTTTATGCTGAAATATCCCATGAAATAATCCTAAGTGCTTTACCTGAAAACACATTAGTTTCCATCGATACACAATCAATGGCCAGACTGCTACGTAATCTGGTCGATAATGCCGATAAGTACACCAAAGACCGCATTATTATAGGTGCCCATGTTAGTGATACTGAATGCATGTTTTGGGTGGACGATAACGGCAGTGGCATCCCCACAGATAAAGTAGCGCAACTGTTTGAACCCTTCTCACGACTTGATACCAGCCGTAACAAAACAACAGGCGGTTACGGGTTAGGGCTCGCCATTGTTGCACAAATTATTAGGCGTCATCATGGTCATATTCAAGTGAGAAAAAATAAATATGGTGGGGCGCGGTTTACCGTATCTTGGCCTCGACACTTAAGCCACCAATTGGGTGAATGACAAATACCGACAATAGCACGACATTGATAGACAATGAGCGACAAAGCAACCACAGTATCTAAACATCAATAACCACGCCGACTAGGCATATTAACGTCTCTATTTTTTACTAACGAGAGACAGTATGTCAGCCGGTTGGATATCTTCTACACGTGCAAATTTCAGTAGCTATGTTGAGTTTGCAAATCTTAATTTTTTAAATCGCCTTCCTCAGATTAGCGCCGTCACATTCAGTTTATTGATGTCGATCGTTTTAGTATTCTTCTTTAATTCCGCCCTGTGGAAAAACATTTTTAGTCTGCCTTATGATTTTTCTTTAGGAAATCTAGGCTTTGTTATTTCACTATTTCTGTTTTTCATTGCCTTAACCAATATTATACTGACTTTATTTTCAACGCCTTACATTCGAAAACCCGCATTATCATTGTTTTTTATTACTGCAGCAGGTGCCAGCTACTTCATGGATACTTATGGCATAATGATTGACAAATTCATGATACAAAATACATTTGAAACTGACGTTACTGAAGCAGGAGAACTTCTTTCACTTAAACTCATCGCCTATATAGCCTTATTTGGTCTCCTGCCCGCGTTTATTATTTGCAAATATAAGTTTAAGCAGCACAGCTTCATCAGAGGTTCGATACATCGATTAACGTCACTGACTGTTAGCGTGGTTGTTATTGCACTTATCGCCGCCATGTTTTATCAGGACTACGCCTCACTATTGCGTAACAACCGCCACTTACGACATCTTGTAAATCCTATCAATGTTATTTCAGCCACCAGCAGTTATGTCGCTAAACAATTTAAATTAGATCAAATTACGGCGCAGCCCATTGCGATGGATGCCAAAAAACATATCTTGCCTACGGCTAATGGCAAACCCAACTTAACAATACTTGTGGTGGGAGAAACAGCCAGAGCAGAAAATTTCTCACTCAATGGTTATTCACGCAACACCAACCCTGAATTACAGCGCTATAACGTCACTAATTTCACCAACGTATCATCGTGCGGCACAGCAACAGCAACATCTCTGCCCTGCATGTTTTCTAAATTTGCTAAAGACGATTACAGCCATAAAAAATCAAAACAGTTTCATGGTTTATTAGATGTGCTATCTCAGTCAGGCGTATCTGTCGTGTGGCGTGATAATAACTCTGGCTGTAAAGGAGCGTGCGACCGCGTCCCCCATCAACAACTGAGTAAATCAAAACACCCAACCCTGTGTAATAGCAAAGAATGTTATGACGAAATATTACTTAATGAATTAGATGAATTAACCCATAACATTCATCAAGACACCGTTATTGTGTTACACCAAAAAGGCAGTCACGGCCCCGCTTATTACCAACGTTACCCTAAAGAATTTGCGCAATTTCAGCCAGTTTGTGAAACTAACCAGCTTCAAAACTGTAGTCAACAATCTATTATCAACGCCTATGACAACACCATTTTATATACGGACCATTTTCTGGGTGAGGTTATTAAATTCTTAGGGCAATACGATGGGCAGTACAATACCGCTATGATGTATATATCTGATCATGGTGAATCATTAGGTGAAGGAGGGATGTACTTGCATGGCGCTCCTTATTTTATGGCTCCAAGCACTCAAACTCATATTCCTTTTATCACCTGGTTTTCAGAATCTTATCAACAGTCTAACAGCTTAGATTTAGCCTGTTTATCAGAGGCACGCCATGACAAATTATCCCACGATAACTTGTTTCATTCTGTGCTCGGTTTAAGTAATATCAGCACCCAAGAATATAATGACAAACTAGACCTTTTTAGTGCTTGTCGACAACAAAATTTATCAATTGAAGGTTAACAACATGCTCAATAAACCTAATGGCACTGGCATCGGCCGTGTATTCAAAGCATACAAATGTTCAATGCAGGGCTTTAGCGCGGCATTTAAACACGAATCAGCTTTTCGCCAAGAATTATTGCTGACGGCCATTTTACTGCCTGTCAGTTTTTTCATCGCCACCACAGGCGTTCAATTGGCCTTATTAATTGCAGCACTGATCATTGTATTGTTAGCAGAAATAATCAACTCAGCCATCGAAGCTGTCGTAGACCGTGTTGGCCTCGAACATCACGAATTATCAGGCCGAGCGAAAGATATGGGATCATCAGCGGTATTTTTAGCGCTAACCTTATGTGCCGTTATATGGGGCGGAGTAATTTATGATGTCTTTTTAGCCACAAGCTCATTGAGTGATTTATTTAATATTTAAAGCCGTGTCTACCATAACAGCAAGTCGAATTATTCACGCTTGCTGTTATGGTAGACGCCTTAGAAAACAAGAGAATAATAACACCCAACATTAACCTAGCGTCAATTTAAAGCCCGTCACAAAACGCTCATCAAAAAAGATATTAACGTAAGTACTACTCAGTTTTAATACATTCCCTTTATTAACATGAATGAAATGGTAAACTTCATGACTCTATTGATTAGATAAATTAATATTCCTATCTGATGTCAGTAACGAGCAACAATCATAACCATGACAACAAGGTCAATATGAAAAAAATTTTCATTCTTATTTTAGCATTGATGATTAACCAGGCTGTTTACGCTACGACGGTTAAGTTGTGCGGCGTACAATGGCCTCCTTTTACCTATGGTGAACAGCAGAATCTTAACCATGGTTTATCAATTGATATATACACCCAAGCATTTAAACGCTTAAACATGACTATAGACGCCAAAAAAATGCCTTGGCAGCGATGTGAAAAATTGGTCACTCATGGCTCTATGGATGCTTTAATTGATAATACCCATAGCGATAAGTTTATTAATGGCCCCACCCCTACCGCTTTTTACCCTTTAGCTGTTTATGTGCGAAATGACTTCAAACAAACGAAATTTTCATGGCAGGCGATGGAGAATAAATACGTTGCAATGGTTAGGGGCTATGACTATACCGATAAGATTTCCTCATTTAAGCTTTGGCATAAATCGTTAGTGTTATCAGAGGACGTGTTGGTCAGAATGTTAAAAGCGAAACGCTATGATTATATTGTGTTAGATATTTTTGCCGCCCAACATTTAGCTAAAAAACACAACATGAAGCTAAAAATGCTTGACCCCATGGTCGATTCACCCATGCTTTATTTAGTCTTCAACAAGAATAAACAAATACTTAAAGATCAGTTTAATGAAAAAATAATAGAAATGATTAACGACGGTACAATGGACCGCTTATATTTAAAATACCTACCACACTCTTATAGTGATTTTAAAACCATGATAGATAAATCTAAAAAAATTGAAATATAAGTCTTACCACTAAACTAGCGCAAATATTACAGCGCCCACCATAAGCAATGAAAAAATAATGCGAATTGTTCGTGCTTGCTTAGGGTGTGAAAAGATAGGCCTTAACATCGCACCAAAACCCAACCAAATCACATCAACCACCGCAGCAACGAGCAAGCAAGTGATCCCCGTAACCATATAACCAATAGAAGGCTGGGAAAATGGTAATAGAAATTGTGAAAATATAGCTAAAAAAGCCGCGTAAGCTTTGGGATTTAACAAGTTTAAAATAAAGCCATCTTTAAACTTTGGCGCGAGCACAGATGCATTATTGGTGACAATGGGTGCTGTCGCTATTTTAAACGCTATATATAAAATATAAGCCGCGCCAATGAACTGGCAAACCACCCTTACCGCCGGAAATGATGTAAACAATACCGATAAGCCCGCCGTAGCTCCAACAATGGCGCAAGATAACCCCAAAAGAATTCCTAATAAAAAGGGAATGCCTTTCTTTACGCCATAAGTAGCACCTGTGGCAGCCAACGCTAAAGGCGCAGGTCCCGGTGAGCCCAGCAATAATGCTGTTGCCGTTATTAACGATAAAAATGATTCAACCAACTAACACCGCCTTTCAATGTACCACTATTTATAGAGAAGTATCACAACAAATAGATTGGTGACTGATAAGAAATAATTTGCCGCAGTGTAGGGAATCTGAATACTTTTGCATAATCACTTTCGTGCATAGTAACTATGTATTAATGAAATTATCGATCGGCTAAACTCATCATCAATACAGTCATCAAGACTATTAGTTGTTGTATTCTGACTCAATCAAACCAAAGCATTTAAGATCATGAAACTGGTTTTTCCAAAATCCACTTTGTCGTCTGATGCCTTCGTCTTTAAAACCGACTTTTAACAGGAGCGATTCAGAGGCCATATTACCTAACACTGTATCCCCTTGAATTCGATTGAGCTTGCCACAAGAAAGCTCGCCAGAAAAGGCGGCTTGCACAATTGAATGAACCGCTTCTGTTGTAATGCCTTTGCCCCAATGAGATGACATTAAATCGTAACCAATGACCGCATTTTTCATCTTCGCATTCCAGCTATTAAAGCCACAAGTGCCTACAAATTCATTGGTTTCTTTTAACCGAATAGCCCAACGAATACCTAAACCTTCGTCAAAGTGAGATTGAAGCGAGTCAATAAGCTTGGTCGCTTGTGAAACATCATCAAAAACATCAAGGTTATAGTATTCAATAACTGACTCGTCCGAAAACAGCTCAAAAATAGACTGAGCATCTTCTTCAACTATCGCTGTAAGTGTTAATCTAGGGGTTTCTAGTGCGGGAAATTTCACGGTTAATATCCTAAAACAATGGGGTTAAATTTGTATTAGTAATTTTTACATCGACTTAGTCATAAATAGACTGTATTTATCTTCTTTGTAGTCACAAAAAGGCGCACATTCGACAAAGCCAACGTCTTGATACAATCGGTGAGCTGGTTTAAAGGCATCTGCTGTTCCCGTTTCTAAGCTTAATTGTTGATAACCGCGTTCATGGGCAAGGCCTAAAACATGCATAAGTAACTTTCGCGCAATGCCCTGACGTAAAAAATCGGTTGATGTTCGCATCGATTTAATTTCACCATGCTCTGAACTTAACTCTTTTAATGCCCCAACGCCTGCGAGTTTATTATCAAGCCACAAGCTAAAAAATGTAATATCTGGCGCCTCAAGCTTGCTGATATCAAGTGCGTGAACACTATCGACTGGTGAATGCAGCAGCATATCATCATGATGAGCTTTGAGTAATGTCATCACACTTTTGTCTCGTACATTTCCCTTCTTTATTTCTATCAACTGATATTCCAAAATTTATATTTACAAGTTTACCGACATCAAAATTTAACTGAATAATCAACTTTATACAATAAATTAGATTGCTTTTTAGCTCATTGTTTTCAACTTAAAAACTCTGTTTTAGATTGCCTACTACCAACAACATCATCAACGTTGAGCGCGTTCACTTCACTTGTCTGTTTAACCGATATTCCCTCATGGTTTAACAACCATAGTTTTCTTTCTATGCCACCAGCATACCCCGTTAATGAACCATTAGAGCCAATGACCCTGTGGCAAGGCACAATAATGCTTATTGGATTGCGACCATTGGCACCGCCCACCGCTTGCGAGCCCTTAGGACGATCAACCATTTTGGCAATATCAAGATAAGTATGCGTTTGTCCAAAAGGAATTTTAGATAAATTTTTCCACACCAATTTTTGAAACTCAGTGCCAGTGGGAGCAAGCGCTACATCAAAAGTTTTTCGTTCGCCATTGAAGTACTCTTCAAGTTGTTGCTTGCAACAATCGGTTATGTGATTAGCATTTACAGCGACGGTTTGCGCGCCGCAAAAGATAACTTGAGTAATGCCCGCTTCAGAGGCTTTAAATTCCACTAACCCTAAAGGTGATTGAAGATAGTCTGTATACATTAGAGTTGACTCCATAATTGAAAGGTTAAATAACTGCGCCAAGGAGAAGCTTGCGTTAGGTCAAAGTCTGGTTTTAAATTTACCATCGCCTTTTGAACGCCTAAATCGCCCCCTAAAAATATATCTGGCTCACTTAATCCGCGCAGCTGTGAATATTCAACGGTCCAAGGGCCAATCCCCTTAAGCTTTAGCCATTGCTGCGGATCGTTAGCTTGATCACTGTCTAAATAATGCTGCGCTAGATTACGCAATGTTTGTTTGCGTGATGCTGGAATTTTAAGAAACGATAAATCACTGAGCGCTATCGCTTTCGGGCTAGGAAACAATCGATTATTACCCATTTCACCTCCTAACGAACCCACGACTTGGGCCACTAAATTACGCGCAGCAGCCACCGAAATTTGTTGACCTAAAATAGCCCTAACACCGGCCTCAAACATGTTCCACGTACCGGGCAACCTAATACCAGAGTTAATTGAAAAATCACTAGCAAAGCACGCTTGAATATCATTTTCAATCGCTTGCATATCAACATCCAAATCTAAAATACGACGAATATTGTTAATAATGGGTTTCAAATGCACTATATCGTCTAATTCAATATTCACTTCAAAGGCATGTTTGTTAGGGAGATGCTTTGCCGTAAAACCCCCTGCACAGCCTAACCAATCAAACGTTCGTCCGTAACTATTTTCATCACACCATTCGAGTGATTCTATGGCTCTGCTGCTAAACAACTGCTGCATGTTATCCCAGTTAAAAGGGGGGCGATAATAGAGCGTTAATTGCAAACTACTTGATTGTTCGCCACCAGACTTTCGCATCTGCGTTGGTGTTAATTTAAGTTGCGATTGAAAGCAATCGTTAAAACGGCGCACACTTGAGAATCCACTAGCCAACGCCACTTGCGTAATGGGCAGTTTTGTTTGATGCAATAATTGTTTGGCAAATAAACATTGTTGATACAGCGCATAGGCTTTGGGCGATATGCCAATATATTTACTAAAGAGTTGCCTTAAATAACGATCGCTAATGCCTAATCGATCCGCTAAATTTCCCATAGACCCATTTTGCAGCGCGCCTTCATTAATCAATAAAATAGCCCGTTCAAGTGTGGTGTTAACGCCTTTCCACGCTGGTGAATTTGGCGCACTATCGGGCCGGCATCGTAAACAAGGCCGAAACCCTGCGCCAGCGCATTCAATAGCCGTTTTAAAGTAGATAACATTTTCTTCTTTAGGCGGATAAACGGGACAGATAGTACGGCAGTAAATTCCGGTAGTTTTCACCGCAGTAAAAAACTTGCCATCAAAACGAGGGTCACGTGACAATCTGGCTTTTTGGCAAATTTGAGGGTTTAGCATAATGAACTCGTCGTTGTCTTAGTCCATAAAGTATAAATCACTTTAGATGAAGTACTAGCCAGAAACGGAACTGGTTATTGAATAATGCTCCCGTAACAACATTACTGACGATTAATTTCTAACTGCAGCCATTTAACAAAGGACTCTACGGCATTAGAAACATGACTGCCTTGACGATAATGCACATGATATTGTCCCCAAGGCAGTTGATATTGCCATTGAGGAAATGAAATTAGCTTGCCTTCTTTGAGTAAATCGCCGGCCAAAAAATGATTACTTAATGCCATACCTTGTCCACTTAAGGCGGCTTTAGTCGCTAACAATGCCAGGCCAAAATGTTCAACCGTACTGATTGCAGGTCGTCTAAGCTGCTGCATTTGCATCCATAGATGCCAATCTTCACCGTTTTCAGAGGAATACAAAGGAAGCGTTAACAGAGAGGCACTATCTTTGGTATCAATTTTATCTTCTAAAGGCGGCGCGCACACCGGAAACCAATATTCATCCCTTAATTTTGTCGATACAAAGTTATCAGGGGTCGGCCATGTGCCAACCACAATATCAAACTCCTGAGCATCAAAACTAGCCGCCATCGACTCCATGGTTAAATAACATGATATATCAGGAAATAACGCCTTAAACGCCGAAATTCTTGGGGCAAGCCATTCGGTGGCAATAGAGGTTTGGGCCACAATCCTTAAGTTCGTTTCAGGCTCTTTACGAATATGATTACTAACGGTGTCTATGCGCTCTAAGCTGTCTTTTACAACCGAATGTAAATCGTCCCCTTCTTGCGTTAAAGATATTCGTTTACCTTGGCGAATTAACAACTGCTTATCAAAAAATGCTTCTAACAATTTTACTTGATGGCTCACGGCACTTTGCGTCACGCACAACTCTTGTGCTGCCCGGCTAAAACTTAAATGTCGAGCCGTGGCTGAAAAATACTGAATAGCCTTTAATGGCGGAGATTTACTCATAGTCAATTAACTCATTATTAGTTTATCTAATGATACAGTGAGTTTATATCATTGTACCTCATAAGGTATATAGGACAATAATCACATCTCTCCAAGGACTGCTACTAATATTAGGTCGTCAAAAATTTAAAGAGGTAACTTATGATTATTTGTGAAACTAACCGATTACGTATCAAACATTTTTCTGCGCAAGATGGTGATTTTATCATTCGCCTATTTAATGAACCTTCATTTATCGAAAATATCGAAGATAAAAAAGTGCATAACACCGCCGATGCCATCAAATATTTAACCGAAGGCCCAATGGCATCCTACAAGGAATTTACATTTGGTTTGTTTCTCGTCCAGCTCAAAGAAACAGGAGAGTCTATAGGCATGAGCGGCCTGCTAAAAAGACCAACATTAGACGATGCAGAATTAGGGTTTTCCTTTTTAAAGGAACATTGGTCTATGGGGTATGCCCAAGAGGCAGCTATTGCTGTGCTAAAAAATGCACATCAAGATATTGGGTTAGAAAAAGTGATTGCCATTACTAAAATAGATAATTTTCGTTCATCAGGTTTACTCGAAAAGCTAGGTTTCAAGCAAGAAGGTATGATTGAATTGTATGACGAAGACAATAAATTATTTGGTCTTACATTTTAATACCCTTTCTTAAGGTTAGTGACTGTTGGAATGACACCGTGTGCTCGGTACTTTTCAATATTAGCAACGACTATGGTGGTCGCCGAATTAATATTGGTAGGTGCTGATATATGGGGTAAAACAGTCACCTTATCATGCTGCCATAATGACGAACCTTGTGGCAGCGGCTCTACTTCAAAGACATCGAGAACCGCGTGTGATAAATGCCCATCATCTAACAATTTGACGAGTGCAGATGTATCAATAATGCCGCCACGTGAAAAGTTGATCACTTGCGCATGCTTAGGAAGCTGACTTAACAACTCGTTATTTAAAAGGTGATGAGTATCCGGCGTTAAGGGCAACAGCGATATAACAATGTCTGTTTCTTTTAACATCAGTGATAAACCGTCTGTTCCCGTATAGTTTCTAACATTGGGGATATCCTTTGGACTGCGCGTCCAACAACTCAGTTGATAATTAAGTTTACTCAGTAATTGTAATGAGGCTAATCCTAATTCTCCAGCCCCTAAAATACTCACTCTAACGTCACTTGAAGCCTTAACAGGCAACTGCTGCCAACATTGCTCTTGCTGTTGCTTGGTATAACTAGGCATTTGTCGTTGTAGATACAATGTCCAGGCCAAAACTGATTCGGCCATTGTTATTGCAAGTAAAGGATCGACAAGACGAACTAACTTAATGTGTGACGGCAAGCCTGCTGTCACTAAACGTTCAACACCAGCCCACAAGCTCTGAATCCACACTAAATTTGGAAATCGAGCCACAACCTCTGGGTCGGGATTAGCCACAATAGCAATATCGACCTCTAACGCTTCAAGATCACTGAGTTGGTGTGGCAGTTTAATCTCATCATGGAGTTTTTCGTTTAAATGTGACAACCATATCGCTTGTTCACTAAGGGATAACTCACTGATAAAAACAACTGTCGACATG
>Ga0209291_1001021_pt1 | contig 25883 bp, 21 predicted proteins | sample GOMGulsemesocosm_FD_184633 | JGI IMG/M metagenome (GOLD analysis project Ga0209291, IMG submission 184633) | Methane-oxidizing microbial communities from mesocosms in the Gulf of Mexico - GOM9B Gulf of Mexico (SPAdes) (version 2) | ecosystem: Environmental > Aquatic > Marine > Cold seeps...
TTAAAACCTCAGCAAGTCGTTGAAGCGATGTATCGTGTCACTAAAGGTGATGCCTATGTCTGTTCTGATGTTGGTCAGCACCAAATGTTTGCGGCGTTATACTACCCATTTGATAAACCACGTCGTTGGATAAACTCTGGTGGCCTTGGCACCATGGGCTTTGGTCTTCCGGCCGCGATGGGCGTGAAAATGGAATTTCCAGAAGAAACTGTTATCTGTATTTCAGGTGATGGTAGTATTCAGATGAATATTCAAGAGTTATCGACATGTTTGCAATATGACTTGCCTGTTAAGGTGATTATTCTGAACAACCATTCTCTTGGTATGGTTAAGCAATGGCAGGATATGGTCTATAAAGGCCGTCACTCTCATTCTTATTGGGACAGTGTGCCGGATTTTGTTAAGCTGGCTGAAGCATACGGCCACGTCGGTATCCGTGTTGACAAGCCAGAAGAGTTAGATGACGCACTTGAACGTTGTTTTGAAATGAAAGACCGCTTAGTAGTGATGGATATTGCGGTTGATGAACAAGAACATGTTTATCCAATGCTGGTTAAGTTTGGCGGCATGAACGATATGTATTTAAGTAAAACGGAGCGTACCTAATGGCTCAAACAGTAATTTCACTGCTCATTGAGAATGAGGCGGGTGCAACGTCCCGTATCGTTGGTTTGTTTTCACAACGTGGTTATAACATTGAATCGTTGACGGTATCAGTGACTCAAGATCCGTCGTTATCACGGATGACGCTAGTGACTCAAGGCGAGCCACGTGTCATCGAACAAATCATGAAACAGCTTAATAAGCTTATCGATGTCCTTAAAGTGTCAGATTTAAGCGCGACTGATTATATCGAACAGGAAATGTCATTGGTTAAGATTGCTTGTATCGGATCAAAGCGTGACGAAGTTTGTCGTCTTGTTGATATCTTTAACGGCAAAATCATTGATGCAACGCCACGCATTTACACGGTGCGAATTTTTGGTGATGGCAGTAAGTTAGATGCCTTCGTCAAGCAGTTAGAACAAACTTCTGAAATTGTAGAAGTAGTCCGTTCTGGCGTTATCGGTATCGCCCGTGGTGAAAAAGCACTGCGTCCTTAATTCGTCATCGTAGCGCCGATAATGCGAATGTTCATTATCGGCCGCTTCCCCTTAATATCTTCCATCTGCAAATTTATATCGCTAGTCACTGGATTTTTCTATTTGTTTATCCCAATATAAAGATATCCTCTTTTTTAGGCTAAAATAATGAATGAAAAAATCAATTACGTAGAATTCCCTGCCAACGATCTGAGCGCGACCAAAGCGTTTTTTAGTCAGGCATTTGGTTGGACATTTGAAGATTTTGGCGAAGAGTACAGCGCATTTTATGGACAAGGACTCGAAGGTGGATTTTTCCAATCTGAATTGAGCTCTCTCACGTCAAATGGGGCCTCTTTAATTGTGCTTTTAAGTGATGACCTAGAGCAAACTCAAGCGGCCATTGAGGAAGCTGGAGGGCGAGTATGCCAGCCTATTTTTGCATTTCCCGGTGGTCGTCGTTTTCATTTTATTGAACCTAGTGGCAATGAATTGGCGGTATGGCAAAAAAATGGCGACTAACATTTTCATCGTGCTGATCTGTTAATGACTGATGTCTAAAATTATATTTGAGAAAATCACGGTACAGTTAGTCTGCTTAAGCAATCCTGACAAGAAACTGGCGAGTGAACGATATTTTTCGACAGACTTTCGTTGTTTAGGTGCTAACGCCGGTGATATCAAGCAAGTGATCAGCGATTTTCACCGAACAAATGATAAATTATCTCCTGATGATGTGCTGATGACTGTTGAGTACATCCTAGCGAACAGTCAGTTTAATGAGCAGAAGCTGGTTGCCTTTGGCTTACTCAATAAGTTGGTTAAACGCCACTATGACGATACTCTATTACTGCGCTTTGAATATTGGCTAGAGCATTATGCGGATAACTGGTCGTTAGTTGATGACTTATGCATTAAAACCATTTATCAGTTCCTGTTAGCAAGACCTCACCTTATTACTAGCACTGCGCACTGGGTGCATTCAGAAGTATCTTGGTGCCGTAGAGCGAGCAATGTGGTGTGGGTTAAGTTCATTGACCGAAAAATCGCTAAGGAGACATTTCGGCTTGACCAGCGTTTAGTGTTTAATCATTGTGATATTTTGATTGATGACAGCGATAAATTTGTCCAAAAAAGTATTGGTTGGTTGCTTAAAGTCACATCAGTACATCATTTTGACGCTGTGGTTAAATATATTGAACGAAACATAACGGTGATTTCTAATTCAACCATGAGTTACGCGATGGAGAAAATGCCATTACTAACCAAACAGCGATTGCGGTCGCTTAAAAAGTCTTTCAAAGAATAAAAAATTCATAAAAGTCAGGCATAAAAAAAGCCCCGAGCAGTTATACTCGGGGCTTTTTTATTAGTGAACTTACTCACTTATACTGGTGAGAAAATCCCTTTAAGCATATAGAAGATACAAATCGATAGTAATGCACCAGCCGGTAGCGTAACAACCCAAGAGATCACGATGTTACGGATGACTCCTAAGTTAAGCGCTGCGATACCACGTGCCATACCTACACCCAACACGGCACCAACAAGGGTTTGTGTTGTAGAGATAGGTAAGCCAGTAGAAGAGGCTAATACAACGGTTGTTGCAGCAGCGAGCTCAGCTGCAAAACCACGACTTGGGGTTAAGTGCGTAATGCCTTGACCAATCGTCGCCATAACGCGACGTCCAAAGATAGCCAGGCCAGCAACGATACCGATACCGCCTAATGGTAGAATCCACCAAACAAGCGTTGCTTTCTTCGTGATTTCGCCACCGTTTTCAACGATAGAAACAACCGCGGCTAGAGGACCAATCGCATTGGCTACATCGTTGGAACCGTGAGCGAATGCCATACAACAAGCTGTTACAATCATTAAGATAGCGAACACTTTCTCTACGCTAGCATAATGCATTTTCTTGTCAGCAGCTGGGTCAATCTTAAGACGACGAATAGCCACAACACCAAGTAACGCGACAATGATAGCAATAGCGCCTGAAATCAAAAACGCTTCAGATGTCTCAAAATTAATACCAATGTGCTTGAGGCCTTTCTTAATCGTTACAAGCGATAAGATAAAGCCTGATAGCGCCATATATATCGGCACATAACGCTTAGCGTTTGCCAGCGGGTCTTCGGTATTGAAAATAAGCTTTTGCGCGCTCATGAAGATCATGTAGGCAAAAACACCGGAAATAAGTGGGGTAATGACCCAACTTCCGACGATGCCGCCGACTTTTCCCCAAGTGACTGCATCAACACTAACACCAACTGCCGCGAAACCAACGATGGCGCCAACGATTGAGTGAGTGGTTGATACTGGCCAACCTAAGTATGAAGCGACTAGCAACCAAATACCAGCAGCTAGTAACGCTGAAATCATACCAAATACGAGGAGATGTGGAGATTCAACAAAATAAGCTGAATCGATGATGCCTTTACGAATGGTGGAAGTTACTTCTCCACCGGCGAGATAAGCACCCGCAAATTCAAAAATCATGGCGATAATAATCGCCTGTTTGATCGTTAGCGCTTTAGAGCCAACTGACGTACCCATAGCATTTGCTACATCGTTTGCGCCAATGCCCCAAGCCATGAAAAAACCGAAAAGTCCGGCAAGTAAAACTAGCTCGAAGCCATAGTTTGCAATGATATCCATTGAAAAAAACCTTTATAACAATTTTATGAACGAGCTAACATTAGCTCTAATCTATCACCAACACGCTCTGCAAAATCGGCTAAATCGCCAACCCATTCGATAATGTTATATAAAAAAACCACATCCACTGGGTATAAATCTTGCTCAATTCCATGCAATGAGTGACGCAATGCAATTTGCATTGAATCTGTTGCGTCTTCCACGGTATCTAATTCAATTAGCAAATTTTCAATAATTTGCAATTCTTTACCTTGGAAGCCTGTTTCTAATAATTCATCTAACTCATCGATTGCTTTTACGGCAAATCCAGCGGTATCAATACAACGGATCAAGTATTCCATAAACTCTTTTTGAATGGAGGTAGGGATTTCAAGTTGACGACCTAATACACGACCAGAGATATCTTTGGCGGTATTGGCTATTTTGTCTTGTTGAGTGATTAACTCCAACAGATCGGTACGATCGATTGGCATAAATAAACCTTTCGGTAAATTTGTGCGCACCTCACGCTTTAACTTATCGGCACCTTTTTCAAGCTGAGATAATTCAGCTCTAATATTTGCTGCTTTGTTCCAATCTTGGGCGTAGACAGCTTTGAAAAATGGCACCAAATGTCCTGCACATTTGTGTACTTTAGTAATATGCTCTTGTAGTGGCTTTATTGGTGATTTCGCGAAAACACCAAGTATCGAATGCATCGACATATTATGACCTTTTGTTTATGTTTGCTTCATAGCAACAATTGAAAAATCCGGCGCATAGTAACGCAACTTTTAACACATTAAAACATCACTGTTGAATATAATCACTTAAATTTATCGTTTATTCGAGATAAACTCACCGATAGTTAATGTGAAGTTAAGTTATTATAAGCTAACAGCAACAATTGTATTAAAGTTTTATGACGCTTTTATGACAAATATAAATCAGTTGGGTAAATCATGGAAAATGAAATAGAGATAAAGTTAATTACTGCAAAAAACATTGAATCAAGTATCAATGAAATCTCTAAAAAACAAGGTGTTAAGTTAGTGTCTCAGTCTTTTGAACTAGAGAATATTTACTTTGAAACCAGCGATAACCTCTTGCGCCAATGGGACATGGGCCTGCGTATTCGAGTTAACGGTGAACACATCGAACAGACTATTAAAACAGCAGGCGAAGTGATTGGTGGTCTTCATCAAAGACCTGAGTATAATATTGATATTATGGAGAAAAAACCACAATTATCATTATTTCCACAACAAATTTGGCCGGCTGGTTATGATGTTGAACAGTTACAACAAAATATTAAACCGCTATTCACTACTGACTTTTCTCGCAAAGGATTTATGATGATCTATCCAGAGGGAAGTGTGGTGGAAATGGTCTTCGATCAAGGCGCCATACATCATGATGGTAAGAGTGTCGAAATCTGTGAAGTAGAGCTCGAATTAATTAAAGGAAAACCAGAGATTATTTTTGAGCTAGCAGAGAGTTTGGCTAAATCCTCACCGCTTAGATTTGGCAATGATAGTAAAGCGGCTCGAGGCTATCGATTAGCGCAGGGCAAGCGTTTGACGGTTAAAGAGCTTATTGAAGTTCGCTTAGATGGTTCAGAGTCCCTTGAGGACGCTTATATTAAGACCTTGAATCACGCGTTGAGTCATTGGCAATACCATATCGAAGTGTTTCTGAGTGAGTATGACTATCAGGCGCTAAAAGAAGTGAGAAATGCATTACAGTTAATCATTAAAGCCAATGAAGTGTACTGTGAATATTTTGAAAATGATGATCTTAAGGTCCTGACCAAATCAATTTTTTGGTTAATGGAAACATTATCCTTTGTTGATGAAACATTACGCATTGACAAACTGTTAGCCAATAAAGGCCATCGCTTTAAAAAACTAGACTCGCATAAACAAATTGTCGCGCTGCTTAATCGACATCATGAAACCTTACCATCGGTCGCACATATTGAAATTCTGTTTAATAGTGAGCAACACACCATGCTCGTTGCTTCTTTAATTAAGTGGCTCTATTTTAAACCCTGGAAACAGCAGGAAAGGGACTCATTGGCGCGATTCCAACAATCGAAGGTTAGTGCTCATGCTAAACATTTTTTGGCCAAAGATTGGCAGTCGGTGCAAAAAAGCCTACCTGTTGACCTAAAACTTGGTTATCAAGATTACTTAGCGCAACGCTTTAACCTGCAACAGAATCTTCAAGTGGGTTACTGTGTAGGGGCATTGTTTGAAAAAGAGCAACGTTATCGGTTCCGTGCACCGTGGTTAGATATCCGGGTTGGCATCGATGAGTTATTGCAATTTGAGCCCATTAAACAATTGCTTCGTGATGAATTACTGGCGGATGAAAATGGTAGCATTAAACGTTGGTTGGTTAATAAAGAGAGTTCATTGCTTCATGCGATGGAACAATCGCGCAAAGCGGCATTGAAAATGACGCCATATTGGGGGGAGTAAAAGGGATTAAGTAGATAAGACTGGCAGGCGTGCCCGCCAGTCTTATTACTGTCATTTAACGATTCATTTTTTCTATTTGAGCCGTTAGCGATTGTACTTGCGCTAGAATCTCCGAATTTTGCTTACGCAACTCTCTATTTTTCACATTGGTGTCAGAAAATCCCATAATCTTCGAGGCAATCAGTGCACCAATGTACCCCATCATACCAACACCGATATAAAACATCGCTGTTACGATGACATAGCCGCCAGCGGTTGTGGGATAGAAATCACCGAAACCAATGGTTGAACTGGCCATAATCAGGACCCAAAATGCCTGACCATACGAGGTTATATTCGCTTGCGGATTAGCCGCTTCGAAATGTTGCAAAGCAAATGCGCCAACGGCAATAATAAAATAGATGATTGCAATGACGAATGTTGATAAAAAACGTGTCTTATAATTTCGAACACCGTATTTGTCTTGGTGGTACAGAAAATCCATGATTAATCCTTGTCGTGATGCTGCGCAAATTTGGTGAGCTCTTGCACAACCACTTTCTTTATATCTAATTGTTTTTCGGATTCAATGCCGTATTTTATCGCGAGTAACTCATAATCCTCACCACTTAAAGATACCGTTAAACGTGGACGTTTAGGACGTTTCGAGCAGGGGAGACCAAGAATCGATCTAATCTGGTCTGATGGGCTAACGCCATCTTCCAGGGCTTGTCGACGGATTTGATACTGAATTTTTTCATCCATATCAAAGGCAACTTGAGTCGCCTTCATCGCTTTAGTTGCCCCTTGCCATTTTTTAGGCAGGGTTTGATTCTTTTTGTTCTCGGTCATAATTTCTCGCTATGTGAACGATACTGACAATGATATCGTTATTTTCCCACCAGAACTCACGAATGTCGTTTTATCTGGACGGTACTGATAATAATATCGCTATTGTCCAGGCCAGAACTCACGAATATCGCTTTATCTAGACGGTACTGATAATAGTATCGCTATTGTCCAGGCCAGAACTCACGAATATCGCTTAGTGGGCGATAGAGTGATACCACAACGTCGGTTTCACCGTCTTGGTAAACTTCCGCTTCAATACCATAGCGTTCATCATCACTGATCGCGCTATAGCGCTCGAATGAGTCACCACGTTGTTGGCCAATAGGGCGTTGACGATAATCCTGCTGGTGAAAGTAGCCCATTTGAGCAAATTCACACTGTCGATATTGCTTGGCGAGCCATTGTGATAAGTCAGCGCGTTCTAGCTTCAGATCTAGTACAGCAGGTTCAGACTCTTCAAACAATTGAGAAAACTGGTCGAGACAAAATAGCTCGCTAACGACATCGCGATTGATTTTTCGAGAAAAAACTAATTCTTGTTTGTCATCGTCATCAATGCTCATGAATATGAGTTCACTGTTGGTGCCTTGTAATACCCATTCGAGCTCTTTGCGCTGCTCATATTCGTAGGTATTAACTTGGGTGACTTCGAGCTGTTGCCCGCGCAATTGAGCGGGGAGGGCAAAGCTATCATCGAGCTTAATGATATCGCCGGCAATAAGCTGTGACGGTCGAGCAAGCTCTCGCGTCACCGTCTTATTGGACTTTGAAAATAAGCTTTTTAGAAAGCCCATTAGCCTTGTTTCGCTTTTAAGCGTTCAAGTACAGAAGAAGCATTGGTCTGACTGTCACTGATCCCAGCTTGAGCCAATTTATTCTTTAACGATTGGTCACTATTTTCATCAGCTAATTGCTCTGACGCTTTCAAGCGGTCATCGAAGTTTTGTTGCTTGGCTTTAATACGCTCTAATGATTGCTTGGCATTTAGTAGCTTCGAATTGCTGTTACTGAAGTTATCAGTAATGGCCGCCGTGGCTTTTTGTACGCTTTCAGTGGTCTTTACCATGCTCAGTTGACGTTGATGGTCAGCTAATTGGCGCTCAGTATTCTTAACCAGTTCTTTAAGACGGATTGCGTTGCTTTCATAACTTTCAAATGCCTGTTTTTGCTCGGCATGTTCAACTTCAAGTGACGCAATTTTCTCTGCTACTTCTAATGCTAGTGCTTCGTTACCTTGGGTTAAGGCAGCTGTTGCATAGCCTTCATGTTCAGTGACGCTGTTAGCCACGCGGTCTAGTTCGCGTTGAGCTTGCATTTGCTTGGCCATGATATCGGTTAAATCACGCTTTGCTTTAGTCAGATGGTTTTGAGCATCACGGATCTCTTGAGCAAAGATACGCGTTGCATTGGCATCGACAATCGCTTCACCAGCTTCTGATGCACCACCACGTAATGCGGTAATAATTTTGCTAAATATACTCATAATATTCTCCTAATTAGACGAGGTAATCGCCCATTTCGTTAATAACTTCAAGTGAGTTGTCACTCAATACTGCTAATTCATGTTCAACGTCGTGCAGTGATGAAGTCACTGACAGCGCGCCAAAGATGACATATTTTTCATCGATTTTTGAAAATGAAGATAATGGCATTGGGATATTCATTTCAACCATTGCTTCGAGCATTTCGCTGCGGCTCGATTGTTTTACTTCATCCTCGCCCCATAAATAGGCTACGCACAATATCTGATCATCGGTCACTGAAACAAAAATTGGTATTTCTTCACGACCAGTAATCGTGACTTGCAAAACATCGACTTCACCAGCAATCGGTACGCTATCAAAATAGAATCCTGTATCGCTCTTATCGCCTAGTTCATTGAGATGACTTGCTATGTTGTGAATATTCATACTTTTCCCTTTGTGACATATTATGTCCTGAGTGGTAAATGTAGAACGTAAACCATTTGATGTCAACCCACTAATTAAAATTAGTTTTGCTGTTGATACCAGCTTTGGTTCGCGCCCTGTTGTGAATCCCAAGCGTCCTGATGATATCGATAGAGAGAAAAGCTCCCTAGTTCATTGATATCTATGTTTTTTCTGTTAATGTAAAAATCTTTTGAAAATTCAAAGCTTGCTTGAATGAGTCCCGACGTTAGCCAATATTCGAAGTCCTGCATCGGCAGATTTGCTAAACGCGCCCTCGGTGATTTCCCTGAGAGATTCGCAATAGTCCAGCCCCATTGTCCGAAACTCGGGACATTATGATGGTATTGTTGGACATCTTGCCAACCAGCCGCCCCTATCGTATTAGCGATACTGATAAAGGCATTCTTGGCGTGGAAGGGCGAGGTTGATTGCACCACGAGCAAACCATCATTACTGAGCAATAATTTTACTTTTTGGTAAAAAGTCTTACTGTACAGTTTATTCAAATCAGGGTGTGATGGGTCGGGCAGGTCGATAATGATGGTATCAAAATGTTGTTCCTGACCAAGCAGCGCCTCAACCCCGTTAAAGGCATCCGCATGGATCAGCGTTAAGCGCTCATCATTAAGCGAATTTTGGTTTAAGGACGCTATATTTGCAGCGGTTGTTGCTGGAAGGTGCTGATACGGCTGTTTAAATAACTCAACCAATTGATTATCTAAATCCATCAATGTGACACGTTTTGGTTGCCACAACAGCACTTCACGCAGCGCCAAGCCGTCACCACCACCGATAATCAGAATATTATCATGGCGTGCTGAACCTGCCATGGCTGGATAGACTAAAAATTTGTGATAAATGTGCTCATCACTGCCATTAAACTGTAAACGACCATTAAGGTAGAGACTAACAATCGGTTGGTTCTTATCAGGCAACAGTCGCTCGGTAACGACAACTTGCGCAAAACGGGTTTGTTGACTGTGCACTACTTGATCAAGGTAAAGCGTATCATTGAATTTCTTGGCCCACTGGCCGCCAAAATTAAAGATTGCCAGCACTAATAGACTGACTAAGAAGTGGCCCAACAGTAATAAGTATTTATACGCTATATATTGCTTATAACGCCCCCAAAATATCACCCCAGCGATGAGATTAGCGGTGGCCGTTAAACTGGCACTAAGGTTAATCTCTATCGACAGCATGAAGAAGATCCAGATCGCAGCACCGACACCGGCACCAATGTAATCAGCGCCGTAAATAGTGCCGGTATTGTGCACTAAATGCTTGGCATGGATATGCTCACGGATCCTCGCAATTAACGGGATTTCCATGCCAATAAATAGCCCTAAAATAGCGCCGATAACATAAGGGCTATAATGGGTTATTTCATAAAGCGTTTGAAATACACCACCTTGAGGCAAATTGTCTGGTGGAATATTAAAGGTTTCAGCAATCATCGCGGGGATGATTTGAACCCATGCGATGGCCCCTGAGATGACCAGAATCGCACTACTACCGATTAATGCAATCGTCAGCTCAAGCCACGCGAAACCGCTAAAGGCACATTTTATTTTCCGGGCGGCGAAGGATCCTACGCCCATAGAGACTATCATGATGCCAATCATGGTGTAGATGGCAGATTCAACGGCGCCGATCACCCGTCCCGCAAAGTGAGACAAGAGGTATTCATAGATCAAACCACAGGCGGCTAAAACAGCCATGATCGAGACTAAGATGATGTCATCAAGCAAACGCCCTTTGCTCGCAGGAGCTAAGGGCGTCTTGGTATTGTTAGAAGTTTTCACTGAATTGACTGTTCGCTTAGCTCATTAAAGCCATTAAGATTAATGACACAGAAACACTAATCACAAATTCGAGTGCCGCAACACCGATATTATGTTGATGATCAACTTCTGCTGTGAGGTCAATGCGTGAAAGGACTAGGCGCTTAACTAAAGGCACTAGTACAAACAACAAGGCAATCATAATGATGCCAAAACCTAACCAACCGAGAATATTCTCAACATAAGCCGTTGGGCTGTAAATCAAAAAGTTACTAGCGGCTGTTAGCGCGAAACCAGTCGCAATTAAGAAGCCGGCGTGACGAATAGCTAATGCCATTTGACCGCCTTTAATCGCGTCTTGGAATTGAGCGCCTTGGTTTGCGCGGCGATAAGCGCTTTCACGTAAACGAGTGACAATGATTAATAGCGTTTGAGAAATAACAAAACCACTAACAACCGCAATAGCTGTATTAAGGTTTAAATCGCTTACCCATAACAATGTTGCACGAATAATTAATGCCGTGGCGATTAACGCCGCTGCATCGATTATCGCAACGCTGATATTACCCTGTGAGATTTGCTCTGCTTTATCTAAACCATTGAGGGCAAATTTATCGTGGATTATCCGTCCTAGTTTAATCAAGATAAGGCCTGAAACACCATAAATAGACATACCGATAATTTCTTCGACATAGCTAGTACCTGCTTCGCCGGTGATGGCACCTGTGAGTACAATCGCTAATGCAAACAAGCCGCCAGCTAAAGAGATACCAAAGGCAAAATTGTCTTTTTCAGAGAGCTCATAAGTGGTGTTCACACCAGCCCATAAGCCCGAGATAAGACGCATGGCGCATAAAAGAATCACCGCAATGACCAAATCGATGGCTAAGAGCACAAAGATATTTGGCTGATGACTAAAAAGTTGTTGTAACTGTTCCATAATATTTTTTCCTGTTATTTACCGCGACTCACGCCGCGCGAAGTGGAACTGCGGCTATTTCTAAAACTTGAGCTAGTATTTGACTTTGAATAGCTCGATTTTGAGTAACTTGATGTGGTACGAAAGCCTTTACCAGCAGCCGACTTTGCTTGGCTACTCTTGCGAGATAAGCCGGTGCTGCCACTGCGTGGTGTGCTATAAGGGGAGCTGTAACGCTGACCGGTACTAAAGCTTTTCTTCGTACTCTTCCATACCGTTGATTGACTTCTGCGTTGCTTAGGCGAGCTATAGCGATAGCGTCCATAGTCATTATAATAACTATAACGGCGATGGCGGCCCCAGCGATCATAGGAAATAGGGTTAGAAAAATTAGAGAACATTGCGTACATGCCATACCACTGCCAAAACGATGAGCCGCCGCTGCCACCAACCCAGTTACCATAACTTGGATTACCGACCAATTGTGAACCGGCGCCGAAATCTTCGCCGCTGCGTTCTTGGCTAATCGCGTTAACACGAGCTAACTTACCTGATGACATATCCGCGACCACGTTTAACGGATCACTAAGCGCGTCATTAAATAGCACGGGGTCGAGGGCTTGCTCAAGGTTTTTTAATTCCTCAAGTTGCTCTTCTTTAGACATGAAGTTACTGTCCACGGCCGCAGCACTGACGCGATCTCTTAGGCCTCGAAACATGGCTCCGTCGCTGGTTCCGTCTTTGGCTAAGTGAGTAAGTAACGTGTCGAGCTCGGGACGTTGTGCGCTCATAAGCGTCGCATATTCCTTGAGCAACATTGCGTTGCGTACTTCGCCACCGTCTAGCTTCTCCGATAAAGTTGCAAGACTTTGGGTTGTTTTAGTTTGTAAAAATTCTATTTCGCCGTTAATAGGGTCACTACACCCGAAAGCGAGCAAGAACATTAGCATCAGGCTAAATATTCTTATTGGCTTTAGTGCCATAAATACCTCGATAATGATATGGTTATGAGTAGTTTTAGCAGTATTGGCATAATATGTCTAATGCTGATTTGTAAATATTTGTGGATTTAATGCAATGAGTTCAATCGACCGTAAGATAAACCTACCACCCTCGCTGCTATCATTAGCTAATACGCGCTTAGAACAACAGTCTCAGGCCAGTCCGGATATTATAGAAGCGCTAACCGTTAGTCAGTATCAATTGTTAGGTCAAGCGTTGGCGTTAAGTGACTTTATTGAGCAGCAGTTAACAAAAAATCCTCATTGGTTAACGATTATATTTGAACATGACATCCTAACGCAGCCTCGATTGAGCGCGTTGATTGACAAAGGATTAAGCGACGCGCTGGCAACAGTAACAACGGAAAAAGAGTTAGAACAGGTCTTACGTCAACAGCGCAACTTCTTTCAGTTGATTATCGCATGGCGTGACTTGTGTCATTTGGTGGCGTTGCCTGATTCATTACTCGATGTCTCTTATTTGGCGCAAGCCTTAATTATTGGTGCGCGCGACTGGCTTGCGAACTTTTTAATCGCGACGTGGGGTTATCCCGTCGATGAGCTAGGACAGCAACAGCCGCTACTCATTATTGGCATGGGCAAGCTTGGCGGCCGTGAACTGAATTTTTCGTCTGACATCGACCTTATTTTCACTTATCCCGAACAGGGTGAGACGATAAATGGTCGCCGTGCTATCGATAATCAGCAATATTTTGTCAAATTAGCGCAAAAATTGATTAGCGCGCTGGATAAACAGACCTTCGATGGTTTCGTTTATCGCGTCGATATGCGCTTGCGGCCTTTTGGCGATTCAGGCCCCTTGGTGGCGAGTTTCGCTGCAATGGAAGATTACTATCAACTACAAGGTCGCGACTGGGAACGTTATGCGATGGTCAAAGGCCGGATACTTGGCCCAGCTTGCGAATATACCAAACAGCTGACTAACTTGTTGCGGCCTTTCATGTTTCGCCGCTACATTGATTTTAGTGCAATAGAATCTCTGCGCCAAATGAAGCAGATGATCAATCAAGAAGTACGGCGCCGTGGCCTCATTGATAATATTAAACTCGGCGGCGGCGGTATTCGGGAAGTTGAATTTATTGTCCAGGCATTTCAAATGATCCGTGGTGGTCGCGAGCCGCAACTTCAACAACAATCACTGCTGAAAACGTTAGTCGAACTGCAACGATTAACTATTTTTAGTGAAAGCGAAGTTGGTGGACTTCGTGAAAGTTATCTACATTTAAGGGCGTGCGAGCAATATTTGCAGCAATTTAACGACCAGCAAACACAAACGTTGCCAGCCAATGATATTGACTGGGCGCGTTTATGTTACTTAACCGATAACTCGACTGAGTCACAATTTAGAGTGCAATTACAGCAACACCTTGATGTCGTAAGCGCGCAATTTTCACAGGTCGTTGGTAGCGATGACAGCAGCGAAAGCGGGCCACAGAAAGACCTGAGTTTGTTACGTGTATTATGGGATTGTGAGCAATCATTTGATGGTGAGTCTATACTGTTTGAGCTTGGCTGCGCCAAACCACAAGCATTGTTTGACAGCCTTGGTGTCATCAAGGACGACATCGCCAAGCGCTCGATGGGACCACGCGGCATTGAAGCGATGAATAAGTTGATGCCTTTATTATTAATGGCGGTTAAAGAGCTAAATGATGCTGCGTTAGTACTGACCCAGATTGGTAAGATATTATCCAAAATAGCTAGTCGTACTGCCTACATTGAACTGTTGCTAGAAAACCCAGGGGCGTTGACGCAGCTCGTAAGGCTGTGTCAGGCCAGCTGTTGGATTGCTGAAAAAATTACCCAGTTTCCGATGTTGCTCGACGAATTACTCGACCCTAAGTTGCTTTACCAAGTCACGCCAATTGATGATTACGCCAATGAACTGCGCCGTTATCTAATGCGCGTCCCAGAGGATGATTTAGAGCAGATGATGGAAGCGCTGCGTCAGTTTAAACAAGTACAGCAACTGCATATTGCGGCCGCTGATGTTACCGGCGTATTGTCAATAACGAAAGTAAGTGATCACCTCACAGCGTTGGCGCAAGCGGTCATTGGCTATGTTGTCAATTTAGCGTGGCAGCAGATTTGTGTGCGTCACGGACAACCGAGCCATCGTGGGCAAGATAAAGGCTTTGCGGTCATTGGCTATGGCAAGTTAGGGGGTATTGAACTGGGTTATGGCTCGGATCTTGATTTAGTGTTTGTTCATTGCGCCACCGATCAATCGATAACAAACGGTGACAAGCCTATTGATAGTTACCATTTCTATCTTAAACTTGCGCAACGGATAATTCACCTATTTAACACTCGCACCAATTCAGGTATTTTGTACGAAGTTGATATGCGATTACGACCATCAGGTCATTCCGGCTTGTTAGTCTCACACATCGATACATTTATCGACTACCAGCAACAAGAAGCATGGATATGGGAACATCAAGCGTTAGTACGCACTCGCATTATCGATGGCGACAGCGTGTTAAAAGGGGAGTTTGAGGCAGCACGACATCAGATTTTACAAAGTCAGCGCGATGTTAAAGGCTTACAACAAGAAGTGATCAAGATGCGCTTGAAAATGCGGGACAATTTATCGAAAGGTAGCGCCACGTTATTTGACATTAAACAAGACATCGGTGGCATTGCAGATATCGAGTTTATCGCTCAATATCTGGTGCTAGCTAACAGTAGGGTATTCCCTGGATTAACCGATTTTAGCGACAAGTTAAGGATATTTTCTGTATTATCGAAGCATAACCTTATCAGTGGCGAAGAAAGCACGGCGCTCCAACAAATTTATTGTCAGTACCGCGATACCGGTCATCGATTATCCTTGCAGAATGCGTCAAATATCGTGTCATCGACACTCTTCGTAAAAGAGCGAAAATATATTGAGGAAATTTGGCAAAAAGTATTTAGCGCTAATATCAATCGCTAGCAACATGGCCTAACACTGAGGTTAGGCCGATAAAACGTCAACTGTTAGAATCCACAATTAAGGTTAGGGACTTGGGTCAGGATTTCATTACCATTGTTATTGACGTTAACTAAATAACAGTCGCGCCCGTTTAGCACTCGATAGGTTTGAGTCGGGGTATTATTAACGACAATGGTTTTGTTGACAACGACTGGCTGATTATAATCGCTATATTGATTGTAATAGGTATTGCGATATTGTGGCCTAGCGTATGTCGCTTGATGGCTGTTGTGATTGCTGTGATTGTTATGATGAAAAATGTTACTGAGCACCACGCCGCCGATCAATCCACCAATAATATGCTTGGCTTTGTGATGATGTTTACGGTGTTTTCTTTTGTGGTGACCATAGTTGTTGCTACTTGAGTGTTTTTTGTAACTTGTGACCTTATGATTACTGCGGTGGTCATTGTGGCCGGCGAAGGCAGCTGGCGCAAGAGCCAGTGACGAGAGGATACCTGCAATTAAGGTAAGTTTAATTGGTGTCATATTCATGGTGGTTCTCCCAAAACTAAAAAATGTACCGCTCAATACCGTTATTGAGGGTATACCTTACATTAGCCGTTGTTTAATGAATGAAACCTGAACTCATTTATAGGCTGTTAGCCATGGTATTCCAAAAATGTTGTCCAACTGGACCTAACACCTTATCGTTACTACGAATTAATCGTACCTCACCAATAAGGCTCTCTTCGAAATCTTTAATCTCCAGCGCGATTAACTCACCACTAGCGAGCTCTTTGGCGATATGATCTTTGGGCACAATGGCTATCCCGAGGCCGCTGCACAGCATCGCTTTAATGGTAGCCATGTCATTTGTTTTAAATTGCTGCGCGGCATTATTAATGCCTAAACGCTCGGTATCAAAGGCAAGGTTACTCTCTATCAAGGTGATACTCGGGATATGACTTAATTCTCGCAGAGTTGTCGGGCGCGGTGTCGATACGATACTTGGCGCTACCGCTAACACTAGTTCAAACGTAGCTATTGGAGTGGTGTAATAATCCCCCAAGCCATGAAAGAGTATAAACCAGGTACCAATCGCGATATCGACTTCATCACGGTCAATTTGTTCGAGCGCTGACAGACGAGAACCCGATATCAGTTGAAACTCTGTGATCGGAAAACGGTCTTTTGCGGCGCTAATACCGGCAACAATATCAGCGGGTTGGCATACCGGTTCAAAGCCAATTTTCAATAGTGGCTCATCACCTGTGGCCAATTGATGGCCAATTGAATCAAGCTGCGTGGCATCACTTAATAATAGTTGTGCTTGGCGATAAAAAATCTTACCTTTAGGCGTTAGGGTCAATCGATACTTGCCACGATCAAGCAATTCAATGTTATATTGTTGTTCAAGCTTCTTTATCGAGATTGATAATGCCGGCTGAGTCTTAAAGAGGGCGTTAGCAGCAGCTTTAAGGCTTCCTAATTCGACAATTTTTTGTAAGACTTTTAATTGTTCTAGTGTCATTGTAACAGCAACATCTTTAATTTTATTTATGTTGATTTTAATTTTATATAAATTTTATTTCAATGGTTAATCTTATATTATGATAAATAATAAGTTATCACTTTTTAAAGGTATCACATGAATCTTCCTAGATTGTCTCATCCCCTCGCTGTGGCTTTGATGTCAACGATCGGCCTTTTTGCCTGCTCAGAGCAAAAACAGCAAACGCTAGAAATTGTACCTCCGATGGTTAAATTAATTGACGTCGGCGATATTATGCAAAAATCGATGCGTCAATTTCCTGCTGTCGTCGAAGCTAATACTGATAGTCATTTGGCGTTTCGAGTGAGTGGTGAAATTAAGCTCTTTAAAGTTAAAGCAGGTAATCGCGTTAATAAAGGAGATATCTTAGCGCAACTAGACGCGACCGACTTTGAGATCAGTGTCAGCGATCGCCAAGCCCGCTACACGCTGGCGTTATCACAATTTAATCGTACCTCGGAGTTGTTGAACCGAAGCTTGGTTTCTCAATCGGCATTTGATGAGGCACAGGCTAACCTGCTTGTTGCCACTTCAAACTTAAAGAGTGCTAAGACAGCTTTAGAATATACGACACTGCGAGCACCTTACGATGGCATAATCGCGCGTGTTCATGCCGAAAAACATCAAAATATCCAAGGGCAACAATTAATACTGGATATGCAGAATCTAGATAGCGTCGATGTCTCCATTCAGATGCCTGAGCGATTGGTCGCCATGATAGATAAAGACACTTCTTATCAACCTGAAGCGACATTTGATTCGGTGCCGAATAAACGTTATCGCTTATCGGTTAAAGAGTGGGACACACAGGCCAACCCGGTGACCCGTACTTTTAAAATAGTATTTACGATGCCTATTTCTGCAGGGATGAGTATTTTACCGGGGATGTCAGGTTCGGTATTCGTCGATTTGGCAAAAGTTACCAATGAGAATTTTTCGCATATTGTGTTACCCGTCGCAGCGGTATTTTCGGCCGAAGACAAGCCTAGCGATCATGAGCAGCAATATGTTTGGGTGGTCAATGAGCAACTAAAAGTTACTCGTAAGGCTGTTACCGTTGGTGAATTAACTGCGCAAGGTATTGTGATTGAAGATGGCTTGTCAGAAAACGAAATCATCGTCGGTGCTGGCGTTCATTATCTGAGTGAAGGTATGACGGTGCGTGCATGGCAACGTGAGCGAGGCCTATAATGGATATCGCAAAACTGTCGATAGACCGCAAAGTTATCAGTGGTATGTTCACATTGCTGTTGCTAATAGGCGGGATTATTTCTTATAACAGTCTTGGTCGGTTAGAAGATCCAGAATTCACCATCAAAGAAGCGATCATTGTTACAAGTTATCCTGGTGCCAGTCCAATTCAAGTGGAAGAAGAGGTTAGTTACCCGATAGAAAACGCGCTACAACAACTCCCATATGTCAAAAAAGTGAAATCGATTTCAACCCCAGGCTTGTCGCAAATTAGGGTAGAAATGAAGGGGACTTATCGTAAACAGGAGTTACGCCAAATTTGGGATGAGGTCAGACGCAAAGTTAACGATCTGTCCGGTAGTTTCCCCGATGGCGTATATCCCCCAAGGGTTATAGATGACTTTGGCGATGTTTTTGGTGTTTTATTGTCTATTACCGGTGATGGTTATTCTTATGAAGAACTTCAGGAATATGCTAATTATCTACGCCGAGAGCTGGTCTTAGTCGACGGTGTTGGCAAGGTGAGTATGGCGGGAGAACAACAAGAAGAAGTGGTGGTGGAAATTTCACGCAGTCGTCTCGTTGCCTTGGGGATCCCTCAAGAAAATATCTTTGAACAATTACGCAGTCAAAATACCGTATCAAATGCTGGTCAAATTAAAGTGGGTGATGAGTCTATTCGTTTTCACTCAACGGGTGAGTTTGAAGATGTTAAAGAATTAGAGTCGTTAATTATCTCGGCGCCGGGTAGCAGTGAGCTCATTTACCTCGGTGATGTTGCCAGTGTTCGCCGTGAATTTGTTGAAGTGCCAAGTAATATCGTCAATTACAACGCGCAACAAGCACTATTAGTTGGTGTGTCGTTCGCCAGTGGTGTCAACGTGGTTGATGTTGGTAAACTCGTCGATAAACGTTTACAACAATTAGAATACTTTAAGCCGTTAGGACTTGAAGTCGATAGTGTGTACAACCAACCAAAAGAAGTCGAATCATCGGTTAGCAGTTTTATAATTAGTTTAGCGCAAGCGGTCGCTATAGTGATCGTCGTGTTATTGCTCTTTATGGGACTGCGCAGTGGCATGTTAATTGGCTTTGTATTACTTGTGACGGTGTTTGGTACCTTTATTTTCATGAGTTTTATGGCCATTGAACTACAGCGTATATCATTAGGCGCACTGATCATTGCATTAGGGATGTTGGTAGATAATGCCATCGTTGTCACTGAAGGTATTTTGATCGGCATGAAGAAGGGTCGCACCAAGGCCGAAGCTGCGAGTGACATCGTTAAGCAAACTGTGTGGCCGCTTTTGGGTGCAACCGTTATTGCCATCACCGCATTTGCACCCATTGGATTATCGTCTGACTCGACCGGTGAGTTTGCTGGCACCCTATATTGGGTATTGCTGATATCATTGTTGTTAAGTTGGGTTACGGCGATAACCTTAACGCCATTTTTAGCGAGTCTGGTGTTTAAAGATTCAGACAGTCTAGCGGATGACGACAAAGACCCGTATCAGGGCGCTATCTTTACCATTTATAAGCGGATACTCGCGTTTTGTTTACGCTTTCGCTGGGCATCTGTGGTTTCACTGTTGATGTTATTGGTGATTGCCATTGTTGGGTTTGGTCATGTTAAGCAATCGTTTTTCCCTGACTCGAACACGCCGATGTTTTATGTTGATGTGTGGCGTTATCAAGGATCAGATATTCGAGCGACGCAGCAAGACATTGAGACCATTACTAACCACCTGTTAACCCAAGAAGGTGTGACACAGGTAACTTCAACAGTCGGGCAAGGCACCGTGAGATATATGCTGACCTATGCGCCCCAGCAACAGTTTAAAGCGTATGGACAGTTAATCGTACGGGCTGAAAATCGCGCCGTACAAAAACAGGTCATGCTCGATTTACGCGACTATCTGCGCGATAACTTTCCCAACGCATTAACCAGGATTAAACCACTAGGCATCGGCCCTCCGGTGGATTCAAATATCGAAGCGCGGATCTCTGGTCCCGATCCTGATGTTTTGCGCCGTTTGGCCAATGAGGTGAAACAAGTACTTTTAGACAATAGCTTAGCCACTAATGTACGCCATGATTGGCGCCAACGTAGCAAAGTCATTCGTCCAGTGTTTAATGAAGCTATGGGCCGACGTGTTGGCATAACCAAAGCTGACTTGGATGAATTACTACTGGTAAGCTTTAGTGGCAAGTCAGTAGGGCTGTATCGCGATGGCACTCACATGTTACCTATCGTGGCGCGTGCTCCGGCCATTGAACGTTTATCTGTCGATAGCTTAAACGCCTTGCAAATATATAGCCGTACGCTAAGCCGTTACATTCCGGTGTCGCAAGTGGTTGAAGGCTTTGAAACCCATTGGGAAGACTCGGTGATCAATCGTCGTGACCGCAAGCGGACGATCACAGTCAAGGCAGATCATGATTTACTCGGTGATAGCACCGCCGATGTCTTATTTAAACAAATTAGACCGGTGGTTGAAGCTATCGATCTACCACGGGGTTATACATTAGCATGGGGCGGTCTATATGAAGCATCAACCGACGCTCAAAAAGCGTTAATCGGCGGATTACCGCTGGGCTATTTAGTGATGTTTATTGTCACCGTTCTATTATTTAACTCGGTGCGTGCACCGCTGGTTATTTGGGCGACAGTGCCGATGGCGGTGATTGGTGTCGCTGGTGGTTTATTAGTGATGGATGCACCATTTAGCTTCATGGCGTTGCTGGGCATGCTCAGTTTAACGGGGATGTTAATTAAAAACGGTATCGTGCTGGTGGATCAGATTAATATAGAGTTGGCGTCAGGTTTAACGCCGTTGCAGGCGATTACCGAAGCAGGTGTAAGTCGTGTAAGACCTGTCGCAATGGCGGCAATTACGACGATACTCGGTATGATCCCACTATTATTTGACGCCTTTTTTCAATCGATGGCCGTGACTATTATGTTTGGTTTAGGTTTTGCGACCATCTTAACCTTAGTTTTTGTGCCGGTTTTTTATGCAATGTTTTTTAGGGTGCCAAAAGCCAGTTAAGTGAATGTTATATTTGTTAAAAAAGCCACGTAAAAGTGGCTTTTTTTATATGTTATACAACGTAAAACAGGTATAGTACTGGCAAATCTATTGCCAAAATGGAGTCGGCATGGCTACCTTGAAACAAATTATATTTCCAATTGCTGTGGCTACAGTAGCGATTGTCGGATTCACGGCGTTAAATGCAATGCAAGAACCGATGGAAGAGAAACCAGAAACAACCTTCGCTCCCCTTGTTAAAACACTCCCCCTGAACGTGATAACTCACCATTTAACCGTGTCTTCTCAAGGGATGGTTATGCCAAAAGAGCAAACAAACATCGTGGCACAAGTGGGTGGGCAGGTTGTGGAAATTGCAGATGGCTTTGTTAAAGGCGCATTTGTAAAAAAAGGTCACACACTACTTCGAATAGACCCAAGTGATTATCAATCATCGTTGGTTGAGGCTCAAGCTAATTTGGCGGCTGCACGTGCGGCATTGCAATTAGAAAAAGCTCGTGGTCATGTTGCGCAAACCGAATGGGAAGAGGTCAATAATGCCAAACCTTCTGAACTTGGCTTAAGAAAGCCTCAGTTGGCACAAGAAGTGGCAAAAGTACGTGCGGCCCAGGCGTTGGTGAATAAAGCGCAGCGTAATTTAGACCGTACTACGATTGTCGCGCCTTATGATGCAATTGTGAACGATCGACAAGTGAGTTTGGGGAGCGTTGTGAATAACGGCACCATGATTGGCATGTTATCTGCGACAAATGTGGCTCAAGTCAGGTTACCAATCGCGGATAAAGACCTTGCGTACTTAGACCGTGAAGGCATTGGCGCGAACGTGAGTTTGTCGGCAAATTTCAATGGCACTAAAACGATATGGCACGGCAAGATTATTCGCAATGAAGGGGTGATTGACGAAACCTCTCGCATGCATTATTTGGTGGCCGAAGTATCAAAGCCCTACACACAGCAAAAACCACTACGCTTTGGCAGTTATGTGACGGCACAAGTGGCGGGTGGCACCATAGAAAACGTCGCTATTGTGCCACGCCATTTGGTGGTTGATAATAAATTGGCGGTTGTCTCAACCGATTCTACGTTGCATTTTAAAGCCATCACTGTACTCCGTGAACAAGAAAATGACGTGTTAGTGAAAGGCGACTTTAGAGAGAAAAGCCAATATGTTAGCAGCGCGTTATCTTATCCGATTGAAGGCATGGCATTAACAATTAAAAACGCAAAGGATTCGATGTGAGTCAACGTGAAACAGGTGTAATCGCGTGGTTTGCGCGTAATAGTGTTGCGGCAAATCTATTAATGCTGTTTATTATCATCGGCGGTATTTTCATGTCGATGACCATCCGTAAGCAGATGTTTCCTGTGGACGAGACCAATTGGATTGAGATATCTGTGCCATACCCTGGTGCCGCGCCACAAGAGGTGGAAGAGGGGATAACGGTTAAGATTGAAGAATCCCTTAATGGTATCGAAGGTTTAAAGCGGGTCATAAGTTATTCTAACCGCAGTTACGCTAACGCGTGGCTTGAGGTTGATGTTGATTACGACACCCAAGAAGTGCTCGATGAAGTGAAGCTACAAATTGATTCTATTTCAAGTTTTCCTGATGGCATGGAACGCCCGATAGTTCGGCGCGACAAATTCCGCCAAGAAGTAATGTACATTAGTCTTTATGGCGATATGCCACGCGGTCACCTAAAGGATTTAGGGAAAGTCATTCATGACGAAATTCGTGATTTGGGTATCGTCAACGTATCCCAGTACATGGGGGGGCTCGATTACGAAATTAGTGTTGAGGTTGATCAACACAAACTACGTGAATACCAATTAAGTTTTATTGATATTTCAACGGCTATTCGCACTAATGCCGCGAATATGTCAGCGGGTCAAATTCGCGCGCAAAATGGAATGATCTCCATGCGTGTTGAGAACCAAGCGTACGACAAACTCGCGTTTGAAAAAATTCCAGTGGTGCAGCGAAATGACGGAACCGTGATTTATCTTGGTGATGTCGCTAACGTGGTTGATGGCTTTGTCGAAGGATTACAATATTCAAAGTTTAATGGTAAAAATTCCGTCACCATCTTTGTCGGGGCCTCAAGTGATCAGAGTATCCCTCAAATATCAGCAGTAGTACATGACTACATTGCTCAAAGAAATACCAAGCTTCCGCCACAAGTTCGTTTAGAGCCTTGGGTCGACATGACCTTCTATTTGCAAGGTCGTTTAGACATGATGATGGACAACATGATCTCAGGTGGCGTGCTTGTGTTTCTGATCCTCGCATTATTCTTACGCTTTAGGTTGGCGTTTTGGGTCATGATGGGATTGCCGGTGAGTTTCCTTGGCGCGCTGTTGTTTATGCCAATGGAATTTATCAACGTCACCATCAACGTCACGAGTCTGTTTGCATTTATTCTGGTGTTAGGGATTGTCGTTGACGACGCTATCGTGGTGGGTGAAAGTGCCAGTGATGAAATTGAAAAACATGGTCACAGCCTAGATAACGTTGTTCGCGGCGTTAAACGCGTCGCAACGCCAGCGACTTTTGGCGTGTTAACAACTATCGCCGCGTTCGTGCCAATGTTATTGAGCACGGGGCCTGAATCGGCGATGTCGCACTCTATCGGTTATGTCGTTGTATTGTGCTTATTGTTTTCGTTGGTTGAATCAAAACTCATTTTGCCCGCTCATTTGGCGAAAATGAACTATCACAAGCCAAACACCAATTCGTTCATGTATCGGTTACGCGCTAAAATAGATGGTTGGCTGCAGCATTTTGTGACCACGATATACCAACCGTTTCTTATTAAAGCGATACATTACCGTGTCACGGTATTGTTCACATTCATTGGTATTTTGTTATTAGGAATTGGGCTATTTAGTAGTGGCATGGTGCGTTTTCTTGGTATGCCGCAAATTCCGCACGACTTTCCAAGTATCAACATTGAGATGAAACAGCAAGCCTCTGAGCAAGCAACGCTTGATGCGATGCATGAAGTAGAGCAAGTGCTTAAAACCATCGATGCACAGATCGAAGATGAGTATGGCAGTGGCGTTATTGCGCAAAGTTTCGCACAGCTTAAATCACGTAGTCGCGCTGAGGTGATGGTGAAAATGACCGATCCTGAACTGCGTGAATTAAACACGTTCGAAGTGGCTGCGATGTGGCGTGAGGCCATGCCAGATATCGCAGGGCTTAAATCCCTCACCATTTCAGATGATCTGTTTGGCGGCGGGCGCGATGACGGTGATATTAGCTTTAAACTGATTGGTCTCAATGACGATCAATTGCTTGGTGCCTCTGCAGCGCTTAAGCGCAAACTCGCAAAAATAAGCGGCGTGTCAGATATCAATGATTCGCGCCAAAGTGCCACACAAGAAGTCCAGTTTGACCTTAAACCGCTGGCGCGTAGCTTGGGACTAAGCTTGCGTGATATTGCGTCGCAGGTGAACTTTAGCTTCTATGGTCTTGAGACGCAGCGTATTATGCGTAACGCGCAAGAAATTAAAGTGATGCTACGCTACCCACTTGAGCAGCGTAGTTCTATTGGTCATATCGACGATACACTTATTTTTACAAAATCAGGGCAAGCAGTGCCGCTGTCTGAGCTAGCGAATATTACCCTTACTGATGGTGTTAATCGCATAAGACGTGAAGATGGCAAACGTACCATCAATGTGTGGGCGACAGTTGACAGTGCGATTGTCGAGCCAATGAAAGTGGCCCAAGAGATTAGCGAAGACTATCTGCCTGGTATGCTCGAGCAATACCCGGCGGTGACCAGCGAAATTGGCGGACGTATCCAAGAAGAAATCGACGGTGTGAACAGACAACTTCGTAACTTCGTCTTGTCGATGCTCGTTATTTTCGCGCTGCTGGCAATACCGCTACATTCTTATTCACAACCGTTAATCATTATGTCGGTGATCCCGTTTGGCGTGATCGGCTCAGTGATAGGGCACATACTGTTCGGCTTAGATCTCAGTACAATGTCGATGTTTGGTATTATCGCGGCGGCAGGCGTAGTGGTTAATGACTCGTTAGTGATGGTGGACTTTGTTAACAAATCGCGAGCCGAAGGCGTTAGACTACGCGATGCGGTCGTTCAGTCTGGTGGTCGCCGCTTTAGAGCGATAGCCTTAACATCGCTAACAACATTTATCGGTCTTTTGCCTATCATGTTCGAGCCGAGTATGCAGGCAAAAATCGTTATACCAATGGCAATATCATTAGCATTTGGGGTAGGTTTTGCGACGGTAATAACGCTTATCTTAATCCCGTGCCTCTACATTATCCTAGAAGATGTAAAGGGTGGCATTAGACGGGTAAAGCAACTAATCGTTGGTTAAAGACACTTAGCGGGTTTTGGTAAACCCGCTATGCGTGTTGCTTGTTTGGCGGGTCCATTAGGGAATAATGAATAAAGGTAACGACTGTTGCCTTTTTCTGGCCCATACTCTTTGGCCATCGCC